>Ga0136604_1000418_pt1 | contig 21219 bp, 24 predicted proteins | sample AntRauFillE10628_FD_104928 | JGI IMG/M metagenome (GOLD analysis project Ga0136604, IMG submission 104928) | Saline lake microbial communities from Rauer Islands, Antarctica - Metagenome Filla E10 #628 | ecosystem: Environmental > Aquatic > Non-marine Saline and Alkaline > Saline | place...
AAGACGACGAACAATTATGAGAAGAAAAAACTACAACCGAGGTTCAAATCCAGTTATGCTGTGTTAGGACATAAATGAGCATGGTTGTCCCAAATGTGCTGAAGACTTACAATCCTTGCCTCCGTTTTCCTATTTCAGCTTCTGAAGCCACAAATGAAAATTAAGCCTGAAGATAACAAGACAAAAGATACAGCAGATTTTTTTTACATCTTTGGGATGGGAGTCATCAACGGTTTTCTTGCAGCAAAGCAAAAAGAAGATAAAGATAAGCATATTAAAGACTAGAGCATTGCCATGTATCTAAACATAGCAATGCTAGAGACCTTTAGCGTGAGAGCGTCTGGACTGGCTCAAATCCTTTGGGTAGGTTTTTTGGCCGTATTGAGCTGCGAACATCGTCTTTTTTAATGAGCTTCGTCTTTCTCTTTACCTTTGTCGCATGCTTGTCCTCTGGTTGCTTAACTTTTTTATCTTTCATTTTCACACCCCTTTGTATGCACAAGCAATCGTGCTTGTACTTCTGTTCATTTCAGTTAAGATCGCCCCGGTTAGGAAAAACCAAGACGGCCTTACAGTCATCGAATACAAGGCACTCAAAGCACTTGAAAATCTCACGTTCTTACGAAGTGAAGGTTTAAAAATGTATCAACAATATTGAATTGTCTTATCTGAGATTCTTGTAATCAAAGACAAAAAAGTTTTACTCCAAGATGGTGTAGCTTTAAATAAGGTAAGAACCCTACTTAACAGTGGGTAATTACCTTATAGCAATGGTGAAATAAAATATATAAAAGCTAGAGACCATTTAGATCAACATTTGCAAAAGGAGTCTCCCATGTTACGTGCAGCAATTTCACTTTTCATCTTAGCGATTATCGCTTTTGCCCTTGGGGCCTACAATATTGCAGGTGTCTCAACAGAGCTAGGAAAAGCAATTTTTTTCGTATTTATAGCTCTTTCAGTTATTAGTTTCTTGAGTAATCTTTTCTTTAAAGATCATTCTAATGATCACAAGAGCTTACGGTAAAGTAGAACAAAAGGGAGTGAGTCATGAGTGTATTTAAAAAAATTCATAACCGCAATTTAGCCAATGCTATCTTTTTATTGAGCATTCTTCTCATTCTCCTCTTTCTCCCAAATTGTAGCCGTTCACCTACTGAGCAAAATGGGCCTTATTCTCTACGAGAAGACAAAGGAAGGAATCCACTAAAACAGGCCCATAAGGCAAATGCGGCACCGGTTTACCTGCTCAGTCAAGCTAGGGCCGCATTGAACAGTAACGAAGCCGATATTTTTCAACAAGGAGACACGCTTATCATTAGATTAAAGGGTCTTCACTTTCTATCTTCTGTATCAAGAATTGAACAAACGGATCATGTGCTTTTGTCTAAAGTAGAGAAAGTCATTAGTGAAATGGGTAAGAGTGACATTCTGATAGAAGGTCACACCGATTCACTCGGTGGCAAATCTGTAAACAAGAGCCTATCTATGAATAGGGCGCTTTCAGTTAAGGACTACCTAGTAAAGCACGACAAAAACAGGTACTTAGACGTAAAAGCAAATGGCCTAGACTATCAAAGGCCTCTGGCAACAAATGCAACACCAGGTGGTCGAGCTCTTAATAGAAGAGTCGAGATTAGAGTCTTGCCTGTTAGTAGCGATTATTATCGACAGGATAAATCTACAGTGCGTGAAGCTTGGCCATTGCTCTAAGTCAGTTACTAGTCTAAAGTTGTTTAATGAAAGACATAGAAAAAGATTCAACACATGAACTTAAAAGAAAACTGAGTGCATGCCAAAAAAGCTACAACCTACTGTTGAAGTCGTCCGCCCAAGAGCAAGCGAAATCTAAACGTTTTACAAAACAGATTTTGCAACAGCAAGAGGAAGAAAAAAAAGAAATAAGTAGAGAACTTCATGATGAAATCGCTCAACTCCTAACAGGAGTTAACTTTCACCTCAGTGTTTTAAGTATAGAGGCTTACGGCGCCGAGAAGTCCTTACATAATAAAATTAAAAAAGCACAACATCTCATCATTGACTCAGTTAATGCTATCTATCTTTTTACTAAAGAACTCCGCCCTGTCATACTCGATGACCTAGGACTTATTCCCGCGCTTCGATCACATGTTAAAGATTTTATTAAACACACTAAAATCCCTGTAGTCCTAGATCTACCGAGAGCAACACTTGACATTAATGAGTTCAGTCAGATTATTATATTCCGTATCATTCAAGAAAGTTTAAATAACATTAGGAAACATGCTGAAGCTACGCAAGTAGAAGTCTCTCTAAAAAAGAACTCTAAGTCACTGCATCTCATGGTTAAGAACAATGGAAAATCATTTAATATTGATCGAAAAAAATGTCCAGGCATGGGGCTCACTGGAATCACTGAAAGAGTCAAGTTACTGAATGGGACTTTAGCAATAACCTCGACCCCCAAGGCCGGAACTAAAATTAAGATCAGCATGCCTTTACCAGAAGGACCGAACTTTTGAATCACCCAAAGCTCACTATATTACTAGTTGAAGACCATCAAATCGTCAGAAAAGGAATTAAAGCGCTGCTAGAGTTAGAGGAGGATATTATTATTGTCGGAGAAGCTGAAAACGGAAACGAGGCCGTAGTAATGGCAAAAAAAATGAAACCCGACATCATAATAATGGATATTGCTCTCCCCCTTATGAATGGGATAGAAGCTTCCCGTCAGATAATAAAAATAAACCCTGATCAAAAGATCTTAATCCTCTCTGCGCATGCAGATGATGGTTACATTGAAAAAGCTATCGAGCTCGGGCTGAGTGGCTTTCTTGTTAAACAATGCTTACCTGCATTTTTAATAGAGACATTGCACCACATCTCTAATGGAGAAAAATATTTCAGTCCTAGCATACTTAAAAGAACTCAGGAACTCTCAGAAAAGCATATGGATATCAGAGGAAGGTTGTGTCTCAAAAAACCTTGTTCTCTCACTCATAGAGAGGTCCAAGTCCTACAGCTTATTGCTGAAGGGGAAGGCAATAAGCAAATCGCTCACGGCCTTGATATCAGCATCAAAACAGTTGAAAAGCACAGGCAGAATTTGATGAAAAAACTCTCTATTCACGATACTGCCGGACTTACACGCTATGCGATTTCAGAGGGAGTTATTGAAAACAGCAAGCAAAAAACGACCCTGTAATGTACTTTTAGTCTCCGCTTTTAATTATTCTCAGAAATAAGATTCTTTGACTTAAAATAAGCGCCAGCGAGTAAGGCTGTTACGAGAATCAAAGTTACAATATTAAACCATGGGGTATGTTCATATGAATCTTCAACAACTGAAATGTCTGTGGCATTAGGGTACATACTAAAGACCGGAATACGCCATCCATAGTAAGTAATCAAAACGGCTTTATCGGGCATTGTCTCTTCTAAGTTCATCACATGACCTGAGAGGTCACCAGCATCAAACTTAAAATATGGTGGCCAGATAATATCTTCATTTCGATACATTAGTGTATCTTTAGTTTCAAGATCGCTGGCCACAACAAAACGTACGTCTTTTGTTTTACCGCTACTCTGATCCATCCTTTTAACTTCAGTGCCGATAAGTTTAACTTTCTCGGTATTGGGCAGGTAATAAAGCAAAGAGATGGCGATTATGATAACAATTAATGAAAAGACCTTATTAAACATTTAATCATTGTCCTTTAAGAAGGAGTTTATCTTTTTGGCGATTTCCTCAGTGTATTTATTTGTCGCTTCCTCTAGCTTTGAATCAAATTCTTCGAGTTTACTTTTAATTTTCTCTTTTGATTCGTTCCCCTTGTCATTTAACTGCGCTTGAAGCTCATGTTTTTTAGCTTTTAGTCTGTGAATAAGTTCGTCTTGTTCTTTCAGCATTTATCGCTCCTTGTGTAGTTAAAATTAATGCGGTCCTCTACCCCGCTCACGATGTCAGATTCGATAAATTCAGCCTAACATTATTTAAGATAAGATGAAAATTCGTATGGTGAAGTAAGTCATCTCTAGAGGATCAGGCGACGCCTACCCGGCAGATGATGTACTGGCCGAATTCAAATAGGTAGGCTAAAGTAAGGCCATTGATACGCTTGATTACCAAACAAAACAAGCCCATATTAAAAGGAGTGCGTTTACATGGTTGGCAAAAAATACCAGATACGAGAAGCAGTAGAAGATGACCTCACAATACTGGTAAAGTTTCTTGCCAAACTTGCACTACATGTCTCGGGTGCACAACCTCAGAACCTGAAAGAAGATGAGCATGAACGTCTTATTGCAGTATTGCGATCATCCATAACCGATGACAATAAACGCCTCCTTGTAGCCGATGTAGCTGGCCAAGGTCCGGTTGGAATGGGCTATGTTTACCTTTTTCACAGTCAGGGGATCTGGGAACAAACCAGCCATCAGGAGTTAAAATCTGGAATCATTGATGATGTCTGGATTGAGCCGGAGTTTCGTAAAATGGGGATATTCCAGGATCTACTTCGCGAACTTGTTGAATTCGCACATACCCGAAACGCCTCTGATCTACTCGTCGAGTATTCGGCTTCCAACAAGGAAGCCGCTGCAGCATGGACCCGACTGGGCTTCAACACTGTGGGTGTACGTGCCGCAGCCTGGACGAGCTCCGTGCAGGCGGCACTGGCAGACCAATCTTCAAACAGAGATAATCAAAGGAGTTAAGTGTGCTAGGCGATCGATCCGTAAATGTATTTTCTGATGAGTTGATGCTAGGCCACAATCCTGACGTGGATCTGCCTTTCTTATCCAGCCGGGTGGAAAAGCGAGTCCGACATATTCTGCAAGGCCTGGACTTCAAGTGGAGTTATCCTGAGCATCCTGGGCGCCTGAGCGCCGTGAAAAAATATCTCGAAGAACACCCTGTTCCTGGAGTTCACTTTCAGAAAGGCAAAGTGGCCACCTACGATCAACTTGCCAGAGTTCATACCACCTCCTATCTAGATCATATTTTTTCGCTAGATGGTAAAAGCGCTTGGTTGGACTCAGATACAACCGCTGTTTCTCCCGATAGTATCAAAGCCGCGACATCCGCTGCAGGAAACGCGATTGCGGCCGTAGAAAGCGTTGTCAGGGGCGATTGCAAAAGCGCATTTGCGCTGGTTCGCCCCCCCGGCCATCACGCAGAACCGGTCAGGGCGCGTGGCTTTTGTCTGCTGAACAACGTTGCCGTTGCAGCGGCCCATGCGCAGGCAAAACTAGGCTGTGAAAAAGTGTTGATCATCGACTGGGACGCACACCATGGCAATGGCACACAAGATATCTTCTGGGCCGACCCAGACGTTCTGTTTTTCGACACCCACGTCGCAGCTCCGTTCTACCCTGGTTCTGGCCAAATTGAAGAAGTCGGTGCCGGATTCGGTGAAGGTTATACCATCAATGTTCCGCTTCCCGAGTCGGCCGGTGACATCGCCTTTGAAAAAGTCTACCGCAATATACTAATTCCGGCCGCCGAGCACTTCAAACCCGACCTTATCCTCGTATCAGCTGGGTTCGATCCCCACCGAAATGACATGGCACTAAATCTGACCTATGACGGTTTTAAGGTGATCACTCGTATCATCCAAGATATTGCAGATAAGCATTGCGGCGGCAAACTCGCGTTAGTGATGGAGGGAGGCTATAACCTCACCTCTCTTTCACGAGGCGTACACGCCGTACTGGAAACTCTGTCCGGCGGTGATGTGTCGGAATTATTTGAAAGTGGTATCAGGGAAGCAGAAGAGGCCGAAGAGTTTCATCGTTCGGCGTTCAGTGACGACGATTAAACAGTAGCGGCAGAGCTAACTGTAGAATTTACCGGCTTCTAGTAAAGGAGCTTCTTAGAGACAATAAATTGATGGATTCGTATTTAGTACCTAGATCAGCTCGTCTTTTCCCTACTCAAAAAAGTAGGAGTTTTCATATAGAGCGTAATACCATTTATACTAGCGATAAGTTTAATACTTATAACGATTGGTTTTACTTCATTCATATTGATCCCTATTTGCGCTGGGTTCATGCTTTCGGGATGGTGGTCGGAGTTATATTTTTTTCTATATCTTTTTATAATTTTTGGATATTGGGGCTTAATTCTTTCCCAATTACTCTTTGTTTAATAGGAACCTTCTTTTTCTACTTCCTACCTTTGCTTAGTCATTATTACTACGATGGAGGTGGTGCTAAATCTTCTCCTGATAGCTATCTTTCAACCTTCATCCCAGTTATCCATATCAACCTACTCACTTTAACTGGTCGATACGACCGATGGTTAAGAAAATTTATCATTAAATATCCTTTCACTGTTGAGGCCTGGGAATTAGTTGAAAGGGCCAAAAAGCTAAAAATCCCCTAGAAACACGCTACTTCCTTTACACGAGTGTATATTTTACAAAGCAGTCACTGTCGCTGTGCGTCAAGTGTTACGATCAATAAACTTTACGTTATAGACTTCTCAAACCTTCAAAATAAGGATTTGTTCATGTCAGCTTTGGCGAACACAGTAATTTTTAACCAAAAAGACGTTGTCGTTGAAGGATGGTACTGGGCCTATAAATCGAAGGATCTGCGCGCCGGTAAGATAATTCACCTGAATTTTATCGGGAAAGAACTTGCTCTATACCGTACCGAAGATGGCCAGACTCAAGCAGTAGAGGCCTACTGTCCACACATGGGGGCCCACCTCGCAGAAGGTAAAGTCGAAGGACAAGGTGTACGTTGTTTTTTTCATCACTGGAAATTTGATAAAGAAGGACAGCTCGAAGATATACCTTGTCGCAAAGGTGGACCAGGAATTAACTCGCAGATTGCAACATATCCAACCCAAGAAAAATACGGGATGATCTGGATCTGGACAGGATCTGTGGCCCGTCATCCTGTTCCATTTATCCCTGAACTAAAAGATGTGGAGCTTGACTCCTCTTTTGGTAATCAGTTTACTAAAGGCTGCCATCCCAATGTAGTCATGATTAATGCTATCGATGCCCACCATTTTTCTTCAGTTCATAATCTTCCAGTAGATGTGCAGTTTGATTCGATTGACCTTAACGATAATTGTATCCAGTTCAATAATACTACACATATTCCCCAATCGAATTTTCTATTACGCTTTATTTCTAGGTTTTATGCGAATGCTTTAACTTACTCTATGTGCTATTGGAATGGCTCGACAGGCTCCGTAACAGTCGGCCCAGACTTTCTTCATTGCCATATCATGTTTGCATTAAGACCGACAAAGGAAGGAAAAACAGAAGGACAAACCATTCTCGTTACCCCGAAAAGAAAAGGCCTTTTCGGTAAACTTATTAACCCCATTATCCTCTATGCTACTAAATGTGTCGGTAACTACTTTGCCAAAGGGGATACTCAAGTCTTTGAAACAATAAATTTTTCTTTTAAAACTCCAATAAAAGAAGACCAATCAATAATCAAGTTTATCCAGCACACAGAAAAGCAAAAAACCTGTGATTGGGGTTTTGGAAAGATAAATGATAATCAACGAGAAAAACAAATCGATGAAGTAGAAATTGGAGCTAATCAATCAAGCCCCCAATACGAAGCAGGGGATTCAGAGAGAGCTCTCTCTTAGGAGATTTTATGTCGTTATTAGCAAAGAGTGACACACAAGAAAAAAGTCGAAGTGGAAAGCTCAAAGCCTACACTGTTAAGCGAACTGACATTAGCTCAAGCGACATCGATCGTATGTATGAGGTTTTTGGTCTTTATTACGACAATACTACCAATGAAAAATTTAAAAAAGACTTGAAAAATAAAGAGGTGATCTTTCTTCTTTGTGACAGTTCAAGCGATGAGATTATGGGCTTTTCGACTATTTACGCTCTAGAAACGCGGATTAATGGTAAGTCCATCAGAGGGCTTTTCTCGGGAGATACGATTATTGAAGAGAAATATTGGGGACAAGGAGTTCTAGGAGTTGCATTTTTAAAGTACCTCTTTATACAAAAATTAAAGAATCCTTTTCGTCCAGTCTATTGGTTTTTAATTTCTAAGGGCTATAAGACTTATCTCCTGATGGCCAACAATTTCCCTGAGCATTACCCACGTTATGAAAAAGAGACTCCTCGCAACAAAAAAAGGATTATCGATTCTTTTGCGAAGGAAATGTACAAAGACTATTATGATAGTAATACAGGAGTAATTTTTTTCCAGAAAAAAGGACAATGTAAAGATCAGCTCAAATGCGAAGTGACTCCTATCAGCCTTGAGATGATGCAGAAGAATTCACGTATTCGTTTTTTTGCAGAAAAAAATCCAGGTTGGAAAAACGGTGGTGATGAGTTGGCCTGTATCGCCAAGATGACATTTAGCATGCCTTTATTTTATCAATTGAAAGTATGGCGCAAACAATGTCATGCTATAGTTTTGGGTCTTCGCTCCCAGAAACGTCAAACAATGAATTGGCTAGTGGAAAGGAAGATACTCAAATGAAAATTGTTCTGATAACTGGATGTTCCTCAGGTTTTGGTCGCTCATTGGTAAATGCCTATTTAGAAAGAGGTTATCGAGTTATTGCAACTTTGAGAAATGCTACGGATCGCTTAGAAATCTTTTCTGACATTCCTGAATCTCAGCGTAAACTTCTCGACATCCAATCTTTAGATGTTACTAAAAAAGAAGAAATCCAAGCAATCTGTGAGCACATCGTTCAAAATTATAGCGAACAACTTGATGTTCTCGTTAACAATGCAGGCTATGGACTTTATGGTGCTCTTGAAGATATTACGGAAGAGCAGCTTCGTCATCAGATGGAAGTTAATTTTTTTGGCCCAGCATTTCTTACCCGCGGCCTTCTCCCTTTCTTAAGAAAATCTAAAGGGAGTGTTATCAATATAAGTTCATTGATGGCACGTTTCTCTCTTCCCCTAGGAAGTGCTTATTCAGCTTCAAAAGCGGCCCTTGAAGGATTGAGTGAAGGCCTTTATTACGAACTAAAAAAACATGGAGTGAATCTTTCCACAATTCAACCTGGTGGTCACCGTACTCAGTTTGCGAAGTCGATCAATTGGGGCGAATTTTCTGGAAGTCCAGACTCCCCTTACACTCCCGAAACACAGGCATTTAAGGCCATGATGAATAAACTTACTTCTCGCCCAAAAGCTCCAGATGAAAGAGAAGTCGTTGAATTAGCGCTAAAAATGACGGAGGCCACTTCTCCTCCACGCCGTGTATTAGTCGGCAAAGACGCCGTTAGCACAGGGATGATGCAAAAGATTCTTCCGGAGCGCTTGTATCACGCGATTCTCTGTCTTTTTTACTCTCGAGTGACAAAGAAGTTCAAGCAGGTTTCTCAATGAGTGTACTTAATGTTACTGTTGCTACAGAAAATAATTCAAATCTTCTACAAACATTACTTGAAAAAAAAAGAACGACCAAACCTATAGAGCTGGCCTCTCTTGGCGAACTTTGGAGAAGTGAGTGTTATGGTCTTGAAAAAAGCTCTCTTTACCGCACATTTAATGAAGACCAACGCAACACATGTTTAAACGAACTCTCTCGTCAAAGATTAGAAGAAGCTTATCATATCGAAAGATCCGGCATGGCCTATACAGCTAAAATGACTTTGATGTCGAAAAGTCTCGAAGAGCGAGAACTTTACTCTCACTTTTCAGAAGACGAAGCTCGTCACCTCAGTTATTTAACTCGCGTTATCCCAAATGTTTCTGAGAACCATAGAGACAACCCCTTCCTCTGCCTACTTGAGCAGGTGATACAAGATGGTGAGCGCCGCCCGCTTATCTTTATTATTCAAATTCTTTTAGAAGGCTGGGGCATTGAGCATTACACCGAGATGGCCAGTAGTTGTCAAAACGAAGAGTTTCGCCTCCTTCTACAACAGATCATTCGTGACGAGGCAGGACATCACGGAAGTGGCCTAATTCTTTTTTCTGAAAATGAACTCACGAGCCGTGAAAGGAATTACATCATCGATATCCTTGCTCAGTTTTTCCATATGATTCAATTAGGACCAGTATCTATTTTAGAAAGCGTCGAAAAAGCCAGTGGCGGTCTCTTGCGTCACCAGAAAGTGGAACTCTACCAGCAGCTTGAAGCAGAGAAAGAGACTATGGAAAAAATTAATATTCTAAAAAGACTAATGCACAGGTCATCTTCAAATGGCCTAATGAGTTCCATGGAGGATCGTGGTTACCTCCGTGCATATACATGTGATGAGGCAATCACCTTTGTAAGCTGAAACATATTCTAAAAAGTTGGTTATCTTTTTTGCGTTTGATAGTATCCAACAACACCACTTGCAAGAGTGAAGATTATTGCACTTACCACCGACAGGGCACCGTAAACGAGTGGGACCCAGCCAACTTCATCTACTAACTCTTGAGTATAATTAACTTGAACAATAAGGAAGGCGAGAGGGGCATTTTGTATCCCTGTCTCAAGCGCAATGGTTTTGGATTCAGCAAAAGGTCTTCTAATGACAAAACAGATAAAGGCCGTAAAAAAAATGGCAACGAGACTCATAACTCCTATGCTTAAAAACTGAACTGTTTCGTAATCCCTCATAACATTCAATATTTTAGGCGTCCAAATTAGAATCATTATAAAGACGGCCAAATGACCCATAAAGTTGCCGTACCGGTTGACCTTTGATCCCCAAGACTTGGAGTTGATATTTATAAAGAAACCAATAAATATGGGAATTAAAGTCAAAGAAACAGTAGCAAAGATATTAGCGGCCGGTATATCGACACGAGATTCCTTGGCATAAAAGCTTAATAGTAAAGGAGTCATAAAAAATGCGAGCAACGAAGTCAGAGTTGTCAGGGCCAAACTAAAGCTAACATTTCCCTTTGAAAAATATGTGAACATGTTTGAAGTCGTACCACTTGGGCAGCAGGCAATAAGCAAAAGAGTAAAAGAAATGTTCGTTGGTAAATTCAAGGTCTTACCAAGAACAATTGCCCAGCAGGGCATCATAATATACTGAAGAACTAGAGCGATTAAAAAATCTAGTTTGTGATGTTTAAGCTCTATGATTTCATTTTTTGATATTGAGCTTCCAATACCGATCATTAAACCAGAAATCATGATAATCAACAGTGCTTGTTCAATCAGACTAAGTTGCATATCGAAGGTATCTCCCGTGGTTACATAATCTATTTAGAGTCAGAGAACTTAAGAAGGTAATTAAGAAACTGTTCATCCCACTCTTGTGAATATAGACGTCGAAACTTAACATCACCTCTTTTCATCCCTCTCTTTAATTCAAAAAAATCCAGGATATAACTTTCTAAGTTTTCTGTTATTTTTATTTTTTCTACCTTGTAGAGCTGTCCTAGTTTCCTTGCATTTTGATAATGATGAGACTCCATGAGAAAACTCTCCAGAGCTTTATCATGAACATTATCTTGTCCAATGATATAGTACCTCTTGTTTTTTTGAGATGGGATAATTATTTCGAAGGAGTCCATTTCGCTAGTTTGGAAAAAAGCCTCGATATAAGACTCTGAGATTTTCTCACCGACAAGATCACTGATTTGACCAGATCTCCCAACAAAGATAAGACAGGGAGTATTTTTGTAAAAACCTTTGACTTGAACTCTATCTCCTATCACATATCGATATAGCCCGGACTTTTGGGAAATAATCAAATCGTAAATTTCACTGTCTACAAGTTCATGCAATCTCTTTATAAGTCCATTAGGACATTTGAACTCGAGAAAGACATTCCCAACCAGTGGAACTGGTGCTGGGGCATCGATAAGGGGCAGTGTTATTGGGGCTTCTGTCGCAAGCAGCCCCTTTGGTTGAATGAGTACGTGGGGGAAGATTTTCTTCAGATGGGCCATGTCATACTTGGCCAAAGAATCCCCCCAGCAGGAGATAAACTTCAATTCGGGGAAAGCTTCTTTTGCGGAAAATGTCCTAGTCTTTAAAAGACTCGTCAAAAAACTAGGGTTCCAAATAGAAATAATTTCGAGATTCTTATTACTTTTCAGCCTATTGAAAAGCATTTCCTTAAATTCTTGAGGGTCTTGAATTTTCTTTAATGTGTCAGGATTGATAGCAAAAAAAGGTTTAAGGAAATATTTTGTCCATCCAGATAAGTAGTCTTCATCTGAGTTCAGACTTGGTATGGAAGTCCCTTTTATTTCTATATCGCTTTGAAAGTGTGGGCTTACGGAGAAATAGAATGTGCCAGTCTTAAATTTAGGCCCCTTCGTGAGGACATCGTAGGACCAGTATTGAAACATTTCCGTAAAATCCAGAAGTATGTCCTCTGTGTAAGGTATATACTTAATGCTCATTGAGCTTCCAGATGTCTTTTCATAATTTTTAATGTCTTTACTAACAAGAACATTCTTTTCGCCATTCATCATTCTATTGATCAATGGGGAAACGTCTTCATAATTCACGAGTGGTACGATGTTTGCGTAGTCCTTATATGAGCGAACGTGCCCCAAACTCTGACCATAGGATGTGGCGTTTAAAATACTCATGATTTCCATGAGTGTTTTTTCTTGTGCTTCTTTGGGGGAATCAAGACTCCTTTCAAATTTATCAAATTTAGATTTAGTAAGTAATTTATAAAAAAATGTCGCAACTTTAAAAAATAAACTTTTCATTTCTTTGGATCTAAGATTGGTTTCTTAAATCTTATATTATGATTTCTAGGTATATATTGATCTATGTACACATCACTTAAGACTGGTAAGAATGTACCACTTTCAATTTCGGCTCCAGGCCCTAGTCTTGAACCCGCACCAATGAAACAATCCTTCCCTATTTTTACATTCTGAGAGTACAGACTTAGACCACCTTTTTTAGGGCCGACAATATGACTTATGATCTCTATTTTATGGCCAAAAACCACATTATCTCCGATCTCAACAAGTCCCCTATCGTCAATCTCAACATTTGGGGTCCAGTATACACCCTTGCCTACTTTAGATCCCCATAGCCTTAACCAGAGTGAAAAAACGCCGGGAACGACTCTTAACAATGCCTCCAATGTTGGACAGGCATAGTAAATGAGTTGGATTTGGTGACCACCCCACCAGGATGAATATTTAGATGTGTCTATGATGGACTTGCCTTTTTTAAGAGGAAAAAAAACATTATGAATCCTGTAAGACGCAAGTGGGAATATATAGAGCGAGCATGGGATGAGTAAGAAGCTTAAAAAACTGGGATTTTTACTGAATGTAATGAAGGATATGATCGTTAGAAGAATAGTGAGAAAAGGGAATATTGCGCTAAGCTTACTCTTCCAGGTCATATTATTTTTTCCTTTTTGTTGAAGATGAATCAAAAGGGAAAAAGAGTGACCTCGCTAAGCCTAGATGATTCTCTATGCCGAGCTTATTCCATGCATCCTTGTGAGGTGTTGCGTATGTGCCATGAATTTTATCATAAATATTAAAATTCGCGCCGAAGTTAAAGCAGGCGCGATTGTCATGATGGCCTGCATGCTCTCTTGGAGTAATTAAAAAGAGATACCTGGAAAAGAAAGTTTCTAGTTTATAGTGATTTGTTTCAAGTTGACTATGCCTCCAGATATCAAGCCCTGCGGTAAGTCCCATCGCAAGGATATAGCCACTTGGATCTTTTAAAAGAAATAAGGAAATTGAGTTGACCCACATATATATAATCAGAAAACTTGACCAGACAGAGTTTCTGGATGTCGCCATAACATCAAATTGTGTGACTGAGTGATGAATACGGTGAAGTGACCATAAGAAGTTTGTATGCAGTATCCGGTGGTTCCAGTAGTACAGATAGTCAACAATCACAAAGTTGATCAAAAATGAAGGAATTACTCCGATATTGATAATACCCGAAGCGGAGGGAAAAAACATTTTCAAAAAAGCTACGATAACAAGAGTTTGTAGAATTGGAATAAGTGTTCCTTGTATAGATAAACCTGTTAAGTCTAAAACCCACTCATGAAGCTTCTTGTGGTAGAGCATCATCCTTCTTTTTGGAGCTGATATAAATATTAAAAGGAGTGCTATAAAGATAATTGATACAAGCATCACTAAATCCAGAATTTGAATTTATGAGTTTTTTCAGGAAGAGATTTTGGGTCATGGCCTTTTGTAATAGCATTACGAATCGACTCAATGAGAACATGGACAATATCTGCTTTACTATTACTGAAGTGCTCACCGTATTTCTTCATAACTAATGATTGATTATTAAGAACTTCAATATCTTGGTCTATAACACTTTGCCCTTGATACTTAACAATCGGAGCCGCAAGGAAGTTCCAAATACCAAAATTAAAGGTTAGGTCTGTATAAACATGGGTTTCCCATTCGCTTACAGGAATAGATTGCGAGGTGATGAAAAACTCTCTTCCGGGGGAAAAGATATACTCCACGCTTGTCACGTTGGGATTGTAAAAATAATCGACATGCTTGATTTCATTTCCAGATGGATTTAAAAACCAAGAAAACCATCCAAGATTGTTTGTCTCTTTTAGGTATTCTACGCGAACAGTACCATTTTTCCTTGTGACCTCTGCCTCCACGATTTCCTGTCGACTTTCTCTAAATATTTCGTCATGGACAAAGACGGTATGAGGAACATCTACATAGTTTTCAGCGCAATTAGTTACATTGTTTTTGAAAACATTGAAGAGTCTGACCGTTTTGTATTGAGGCTCATTATAATGTGGCATCCTGAAAGGACTCGTCTCTAGTGAGGTATTGTTTTCTAAGCGAACGTAGATAAGATCATCTATTTCAGTGCAATCATACTTTGTGACACATCTGGAATTCGTTTTTTTAAAGTCTTCCCCTTCTGCAGGAATGTTTGTAACAACGCCTGTAGAATCATAGGTCCAGCCATGATATGGGCACTGTAGCTGACCATTTACGATATGCCCTTTTGAGAGTTGAAAGTTACGGTGGATACACCTGTCTTGAAAAGCTTGAACTGTACCCTTTTCATCTCTAAATAAGACGATCCACTCATCAAGAATAGTGCGGTGAATAGGAGAAAGATTATCCAGCTCATGAGATTGACAGGCTATATACCAAAAATTTCTAAAATTGATTTCATTTTCCAATGTACTCAACCTTGATATCTCCCTGCAGCTTTACTTGGCACATAAGTCTTGCATTCGGGTAGTCAGGGGCCATGATTTCTAAAATCTCTTTTTCATCTTCACTTGAAGGCACAATGTTATCTGCTCCTTCAAGAACATTAACTAAACACGTTCCACAAATACCTGTACGGCAGCCAAAAAGTACGGGTGAGTTTGTTACGTTCATTACTTCTGAAGGATTTTCGTTTTCACCAACGGTTACTTTTTTTTGTTCATTTTGAAAGTGTATATTATGCTGCATTTCTAGCTCGGAATTGATTAATTTTTTTCTTATTTTCCTTAAGATAGGATTCAATGGACACGTTCTTCATATGCACCATCTCTCTATTTTTTTTTGTCACATAGGCGAGACCTTCGACATATTGCTGGTACGACTGGGTAGCTATCTCATGTGTTTTATAGGCGCTATGAATGCCATTATTCTCTTTAGTGAAGCATTTCTCCATCATTTCTAAAGCCTCCTGGTGCTCTAACGCAAAATAGGGTGAACGTAAGACTCTATAGATAACAGGAAATAGTGCAGGCTCATACCAAAATATGCCATTAACGCATATATTAAAATTTCTATGGTCCTTTTGAGTTCCTTCAATACCTAGGTTTGCAATATATTTTTCAAAAGCAGTGGGAGGCTTCAATGAATTGACTACCTCGTGACCTATAATCATTGAACTATTGAAGTGATAGGATTCATCGAGAAAGTGGTGATAACTTATCTTGCTTGGGATTGGAGCATTTTCTTGATCGGGATGTTTTGTGTAGTACTGACTTAATTGATGTTGAACAATTTTCCCGTTTAGAGTTCGTAAACCTCTAACTGTGAAGTACTGGCTAGCAATAAAAGCATTTGAAGATGACAAAAGTGAAAAGGCCCTCAGTTGTATTTGTTTCCAAAACTGCTTGGCCCTTGATGTATTTTGATAAATCATCGTTTCTACTGCATAGTTTCTCATTGGATATGTGAAAAGACGATGACCAAAGAGGTAATCCTCTGTAGCTTCACTCACCTTTTTAAAGGCATCAATATGTGATCGTTCTTGGGCCGACTCAAGGTCAAGTGTATCGCAAACACGCCTAAAGTCTTCAAGCGAGTAGAGACCAGCTGCCGATGTTTGGTTTAAAAAAATGGTGGCGATTTCCGCAGAAATGATCTGAGAATAATAGGCCACCCAGTATAGTTGATTTAATAGTATTCTTTGTTGCGGAGATGATTGATCCCAGAGTGGAGTGCCGTATAGAAGCGAATATTCTTCAGGGTTCCAAAACTCACCTTTACAGCTTTCATAGTTAAAATTATGGGCCAGATTATCGAGCTCTTCAGTGTTATCTTGTTTTTTATTTCTAATGAAATTTAGTTCAATCTTACGAGTTGTGAGCTTGTCGTCACTTAGGCTTGTCCTAATATTTTGCTCAAGGTTTTTATTCATAGTTATCCCGATTTTTTTTTAGCTTATCGGATTATTTTATTCCATGATTAGAGGCCACCTGAGATTATTTAATAATATATCACTACTAAAGACCAACTATTAAACTTTGACTTATTAGACTCAATTCGTCGGCATAACTTCAATTTCTCGAATGCTACTGCGCTGAGGAGCATTTAAAGCGAAAACGACAGCATCTGCTATATCTTTAGGCCTTAACTTATCCGGCTTTGGTTCATCAAAAAACTCTGTATCAACCATACCAGGACAAATTATCGTACAACGCCCTCCCCACTCTTTCATTTCTCTTGAGAGGTTATGTCCAAATCCAGAGGCAAACCATTTTGAAGCTCCGTAGATAGATCCGGGTAAATAGATTTTTCCGGCCACAGAACTTGTAATAATAAAATGTCCTTTAGTTTCTCTTAAATGGGGCAAGGTCATTTTCGCAGTATAAAGAAGAGATTTTATATTAAGATCAATCATCTCGTCCCACTCACGAGGATCTCCATTTTCTGTGCCCGCTTTATCTAAACCTTTGCCAGCATTGGCAAATACGGCGTCAATCTTTCCAAATTTATCAATCGTTTTATGAACGGCTCGACCTAATTCCTCTAAGTTCGTTATGTCGGTTGGAAGAGCAATGGCTCGATCTTCTCCAACTTCATCAACAATTTCTTTTAATTTGTCTTCTCTTCTTGCAAGAAGTGCGAGCTTATATCCATTTTCTGCCGCCAATAAAGCTGACGCGCGACCAATACCACTCGATGCACCAGTTATAAGTAAAACTTTATCATTCATTTAATCCTCCAGTTTGGAATCATCCTAACAAAGGGAAAGGCCATAACTCAAGGGTGCCTAAGCTTTATGCAACGAACACGGACGTAGTCCTATTTGCTATAATTCAATTAGAACTAAATTTTGTTTGCAAGGTGTCGATAAGTTCATACAAAGACTCTAATTACTCGACATTATTGTCTCTTCTTTATTCTTTTTTTCTCTACTAAGGAGGGGAAATGGCAAAGCTGGATCGACGTATCAGAGAAGAAATGAGTCCGTTCTTTAAAGTAAACCTTACTCGTTACTGGATAGACCTCATTTTTTCCGTAATATTATTTTGGACAGGATTCTTAATATCACTCATTGGGTGGGGAAGGCCGTTGGGCTTAATGGGACTAACTCTCTCAATTTTAGTCGTATACAGATTGGGAGTGTTTCTTCACGAGTTTGTCCATCACCCACGAAAAATGTCGGCCTTGATTCGTTTTCATGAATGGACATTTGGACATTGGGTGGGGTTGACCTTTTTAGGATATACCGTTCATCAACTTCATCATTCACCAAAAAGCTACGGGACGAATGATGACCCTGAGTATACTCCAGTTGTATCAAATGTTTATTTTGGCGTTTTGATTTCTTTTCTATTTGCCTTAGTGTCTCCAATTTTCTTATTGGTCAGATACAGTATTGTCGCCCTTGTTCTTCCTTTTTTACCTCAATTTATAAAACGCCAAATTTTTCAAAAAGCTTCCTCTCAGGCTTTCAACCCTCGCTTTATGCGGCCGACTTCACCAGACAACGAGATTCAAAAGCTGGCATGGAGAGAGTTTCCGGCGGGACTCATTCGTACGTCTATATTGGGATTAATTCTCGTGGGGATACTTACCCAGAAAGTGATCTTTGTTTACTACCTCACCATTTCAGGGGCCATGTTAATAAATATGCTGAGAGCGCTGTTCGCCCATAAGTACGCCTCTACTGGCGATTCTATGCAGTTTGATGAACAGATCCAAGACTCTATAAATATTGAAGGAGGAACTTGGATGGAACTGATTGCTCCTCTTGGTCTACAATATCATGCTCTTCATCACATTTTTAACCAAATCCCCGGTCACCAATTAAGAGGGGCGCATAAGAAAATGAAAGAGCTCAACTACGATTGGTATAATAATGTTTCATATAAAAGCTTATTAAGTGTAACGGCAGATCGACTAAAAATTCCAAACAATGCAATCGCTGAGCAGAGGAAGGATTAGGCTTCTCCTGCCCCTTTCATTTGCGCTGCGACATTAAGTTAAATCTCATATAAGTTTTACAAGTTTCAAAATGAATTAGAGAAATTCATTAGCAATGTAAATTCAACTTGATATGGATCCTCTACATTAAAAAATTAAAAGGGTCCGCTCCATGTATAACAAACGAAAGTTAACTTTTATAGCCTTAAGCTGCCTACTTCTTTCAAGTCAGTCGATGGCATTTTTCTCAGACTACCGCTTTGGTTTTACTCCTGGGTGGGTAAAAGACTGTCAGGAAAGCGAAGAAAACTCCGAGCTCGATCAACTCTATGATATTAATAAATGTACCTCGAAAGGTTATGTGGGTTTTAAAGATGATCTGGATTACTACTCAAACCTTAAGCGTGACGGCTCCTACTCTTATAATTATATCGAGAGTGTTCACGTAGTTGTCACCGATGCCAAGCTTGACCGCAAAGCACCGGACTATGGCCGTTGCGAGTCAGAGATGTGCTATCGGGCCTATGTCTATATTAATGGCGACGAAAATTCGGGCCATCACGTTGCCACATGGGTCACAACAACTGGCCGCCCTTGGTACGACGGATCAGGTGGAAACTACACCCCAGAGTCACTGTATGTTTATCAAACCTCACCAAAAAAAAATCAAAATAGAAAAGGCCATTTCCTACTCCAAAAGGATAGTGAAATGGGTCTTGGAGGTGAAGTCGAGGATAAAGTTCCTGGCTTCTACGTTATGGACCACTACAGAAATACCGAAAATGAAGATATGCCTTGGGCAACTTTCTATCACCTGGGGATCGCTTTCCACTCGTCAGAATATGTCAACGGAGACACTGCCTCTCACGGGTGTACACGCCTGAAGTATGTTGAAGCGAAAAAGCTGAATTACCTGGCCCGGCATGTAGGGCGCAAGTTTAGCGTTGAAACGCGCTACACAGAAAGAGAGAAATTGAGTAACCAAGAAAGAACTAAAGTCATGCAACGGCAATAGTTTCAAAAAAAAGAAGTTTCATCTATGACAAAACTACGAGAGCAAATACAGGAAATCATTTTTGAAACTCGGACGAAGGCAGGCAAAGCTTTTGATGTTGCGCTTATTGCGGTGATAATACTCAGCGTGATCATTGTCATATTAGAAAGTATTGAGCCCATAAAAGCAGAGTATGGAAAGTTACTTTATGAGCTTGAGTGGTTTTTTACTATTATATTTTTAATTGAATACTTCTTACGTCTTTACTGCTTCAAAAGCCGCTTAAAGTATGCGCTAAGCTTCTACGGTATTATTGATCTACTTGCTTGTTTACCCAGCTTTATCTCTTTATTTTTTCCAGGCGCCCAGTCACTGATCGTCATTCGCTCATTAAGACTTCTGCGAATATTTCGCGTATTTAAACTTGCCACATACTTTGATGAAGCGGTTGTTATTACAAACGCTTTGAAATCAGCACGAAATAAAATTTTTGTTTTCTTATTTGCTATATTTATCATTGTAATTATCTCTGGCACAACGATGTACCTAGTTGAGGGACCTGAAGGCGGATTTACTTCAATACCTACAGGAATGTACTGGGCCATAGTCACCTTAACGACCGTTGGGTATGGAGATATAGCTCCCACAACTCATCTCGGCAAGTTTTTGGCCTCACTACTCATGATTAATGGTTATGCCATTATCGCAGTCCCTACTGGCATAGTGACGTCAGAGTTTACCAAAAACCAGATGGAGAAATTTTCGCAAAATCCTTGCCATAACTGTGGCGCGAAAGACCACCAAAAGAATGCCCAATTCTGTCGACACTGTGGTGACAAACTCTAATAAGATCCCCTTTGACAATAACTACACGGGTAGAATCGAAAAATTACATACGGTGGTACAAACGGATCTAGTTTGTTAAGGTGCGTTTACAAAAGGTTTAAGAAAAATCTACATACGCGCTGCCCCAAGGCTATTATTTACCTGCTGCGCTGTCATTCTTGCGCAGTAATTAAGGGCAGGGCCAACAAGGAGAATACCAATGAAACAAGAGAAAGAATTATCTAAAGATGTATTGTCCTGGCGTGACCCAGAAATGGACTCGGTTAAAGGAACTGAAACTCCAAAAGACCCCAACAAAGGTTATATTGCCCTGCTTGGCTGGAGTGTCAATGCGATCAAAGCCGCTCAAAAATTTAACCGCCGCTATGTGGTAGTTGCTCCCGAGTGGGCCGCTGACTTCTGCGAGGCGAACCATATACCTTTTATCCCCTGGGACTTTATCCGTCTTAATGACCGTTCCATTGAGATTGCCAAGAGGCTGAAAGAAGAAGGCGTTGATGTGGCGATACCGCTCTTTGAAGAAACCGTTGAATGGTCTGGCGCTATCAACTCAGTCCTTATGGACAGCCCGCGCATGTTCGGCCAGTCGATTCTATTCCGTGACAAGGCCCTGATGAAACGCCGCGCACAGCTCGGTGGCATTCGCGTCGGTATCTTTGAAGAAGCGCACGAAAAAGAGGACATCGTCCGATTTATGAAGCGGGTCAACCAGACGCTGCTAAAACTTGACGGTGACACGGACGATCCGATTCACGTTAAGGCCTTCGACAAGGCCGGCTGCCTAGGTCACCGAATGATCCGCACACTTGAAGAAATCGATAATATTCCAGATGAGGAATATCCCCT
>Ga0136604_1000420_pt1 | contig 21180 bp, 18 predicted proteins | sample AntRauFillE10628_FD_104928 | JGI IMG/M metagenome (GOLD analysis project Ga0136604, IMG submission 104928) | Saline lake microbial communities from Rauer Islands, Antarctica - Metagenome Filla E10 #628 | ecosystem: Environmental > Aquatic > Non-marine Saline and Alkaline > Saline | place...
CTGGTAAACGAATAGAGCTTGTTCACCTTGATTCCATCGGGAGCCAAAAGTAGAATGCCGGTGGGCTTAAAAGCCATAGTGAGAGCTGTCTCGAGCGCAAGTTTTCCACCGAGGCTGTAACCCATCACCCAATATTTTTCTACCTTTTCTTTCTCCAGAATTGAGGCGATCAACATGCTCCACTCATGGTGTTTCAACGGATCTCTAGAAATTCGATGCTCGGGAAATCTGCTTTTTCCATGTTGAAGGATGTTGACACTCACCAATTTTTGATGAGGTTTCAACAAAGGCTCGAACAGCAGGAAATCTTCTGCTTTACGTCCAAAACCATGGAATGAAAGAATAATTTGAGAACCTTCCCCAAGAGTGATGTACTCCAGGGTGAGATCATCATGGTGTACGGTATGTCGATTGATTTTCACTTCTGCGAAATTACGCAGTTGTAGCTTGAACTCCCAGCGTGCCGAATACCAGTTGGTGCAAAAAGTTGTAGAGGTCTTCCGTGGAGCCCGACTTCACATTTGACAACCTGGGAAGGTGCTCGGCAAAAAATGCCTGATTATGCGATGACTCAATGAGAGTAGAAGCAAGCGCATTTGGGAACTTGTAACTGGAGCAGTTCGATGAAATAAAACCTGCCAGTATTGCTGTGAGCCTTTTATAGCTTTCAAGTAAGCCTTCTTTGTTGTCCTGATCAACTTCTTTGTTGAAATAAGCTTTTGCCGACTCGCGCACCACAATTCCCTGTAATGCCACTTCATCGATGTGAGCAAAAGAAGGATCCATTTGTATTGGCTCTGAAAGTAAGGTTATTACTCTGTCGAGACGATCTTCAGGACATTCTATGTTTGTCGTGCGCAGCGTGATTTGATACTCCAGCCAATTCCAGTACCATGCTGCCAAGTAGAGCAGGAGCTTGTGTTTGTTTTCGAAATAGCGATAGACAGAAGCTTCGGTAGAGCCAATGCTTTTTGCCAGCTTACCAAAGGTGAATTGCTCAAATCCCAACTGATCGATCAGGCGAATACTCTCAGAGATGAACTTTTGACCGAGTTCGGAGGTATCGGGGTTTTTGAGAAATACCTTTTCGCAGATGGTGATACGGACCCCCGGTAAGGCCTGATTGTGAAATGATTTACTCATTAGCCAACTCCTTTTCTACTGGATTAAAATCAATATTCACGAGGTCACATGACAGGCCTCTTTCATTGCAAGTGCTCTGGAATTCGTAAATCATTTCCCGGGCATCGTGGTCTATAAAGCGACTGCGACTTCCGTCAATCACCAGGTGAGTTCCTTCAGGTACTTCGTAAAGTCTCTTTTGCAAACCAGCTTTGTTGAGGAATGAAACATGCTCGCTGAGCTTGATCGTCACCTTCTTGTGGTCCGCTTCTGGAACTTCCTCTTCACGATAGAAGTGAGAGAATTTGTAATTCGCCTTGAGGATAAAGAAGATACCAACAGCGAGTCCGATCACAATACCGTAGAGTAAATCAGTAACCAAAATGGCTATGATAGTCACCATGAAGGGGATAAACTGATCCATACCGTCCTTAAACATTTTGATGTAAAGTAGTGGCTTAGAGAGTTTAAATCCTACTACGAGAAGCACTGCGGCCAGCGAAGCATAAGGAATCATATTCAAAACAAAAGGAATGGCAGCAACACAAACCAGGAGGAAAACACCGTGGTAGAAAGCCGACATCTTAGATTTTGCTCCCGACTCAATGTTTGTTGAAGATCGCACGATAACAGCGGTCATCGGCAATCCGCCAAAGAAACCGGCAATGATGTTACCAACACCCTGGGCGCGCATCTCGCGATTTTTATTGGTCGATCTTTTTCTCTTGTCGAGTTTGTCTGCAGCTTCCACACTAAGGAGCGTTTCGAGACTGGCGATAATTGCGATTACAAAAGCCGTTTGCCATATCAATGGGTCGTTCAAAATGCTGAAGAACTCCCAGTCTCCACCAAACATTTTTCCGATTACAGTCTGGTTTTTTATTTCTGCAAACTGCGCGGGGTCTTGAATATTTGGCACATTCACCAGGTGCTCTGAACTCACAATAAGGTTGGGAGTGAAAAGCTTGTAGAGCTCGTTTATTCCCAGGCCGAGCAAAACGGCTACCAATGCACCGGGAATGAAACTCATTCCTTTCAATTTTTTAATGAATGGTTTGTCCCACAGAATGAGAACCAGCAAACCGATCGCACCAACAATCAGCGCTCCCGGACTAATGTGAGTGAGCGAGTAGGCGATTTCTTCGAATGTATTTCGTCCATCGGTTCCCCAAAAGCTCATCTCACCAAAGGCATCCTGGTCAAAGCCGAGAAAGTGAGGGATTTGCTTCAGGATAAGAATCAAACCAATGGCCGCCAGCATTCCGCGAATGACACTCGAGGGAAAGTAAAGGCCAATGATGCCCGCTTTTAAAACTCCCAAAATGAGTTGGATGATTCCCGCCAGGACAACAGTTACAAGAAATGCCTCAAACGAATTGAGGTCGGAAATGGCATTCAAAACAATTACGGTGAGTCCCGCTGCCGGACCACTCACGCTGGTGTGAGATCCGCTGAGAAGGCCTACCACAATTCCGGCTACAATCCCACTAACCAAACCTGAAAACAGGGGGGCTCCAGAGGCCAGGGCAATACCAAGGCAAAGTGGAAGGGCTACCAGGAAAACAACCAGTCCAGAAAGAAGGTCGTTGGGTGTGTGCTTCAAATATTTTTTCATCTGTGTGAGATTTGTCTTTTTATATTGATCGGCAAAAATAATACTTTGTTCAAACATGATAGACTTACTATTGTTTTTGAAAGTGATTATTTTGTTAAGAAAGAATAATTTGGATCCAGGGCATGTGGTGAAGTTTTGTTGAAAGCTGTTCACAATTTGATTTTTTCGAACGGGCCAGATGTCCTAATTTCGCCTCCGAAAAATTTGGTGCTCAATTTTGCTGCCCGGGCCATGAGATACAGAAAGTAATCTCGGTTACTGGGCGGCTAAAAAAAAAATGCCCAGAGACAAAAGCATCCGTTCCGTTCTTATTATTGGAAGTGGACCCATCGTTATCGGACAAGCCTGCGAGTTTGATTATTCAGGATCACAAGCCGCCCGATCGCTTCGCGAAGAGGGAATTGAAGTAACGCTCATCAATTCCAACCCGGCCACAATCATGACCGACCCGGTGATGGCTGACAATGTTTACCTCAAACCACTCGAGCCGGAGTCAATCGAAGAAATTCTTAAAGCTCACAACATCGATGCTGTTCTTCCCACCATGGGAGGGCAAACGGCACTCAACCTGGCTATCAAATGTCAAGAGATGGGACTCTGGGAAGAGTTTGGTGTGCGCATGATCGGTGTGGATATCGATGCCATTGAGATCACCGAAAACCGTGAGGCTTTTAGAAAGCTCATGGAAAAAATTGGGGTGGGCATGGCTCCCCAGGCTACAGCAAAATCCTTTCTAGAAGGGAAGGAAGTGGCTCAAAAATTTGGTTACCCACTTTGTATCCGAGCTTCTTACACCCTCGGTGGGGCTGGAGCAGCGGTGGTTCACACTCAAGAGGATTTCGATAAAATGCTCACTCGTGGTCTTCACCTTTCTCCTATTCACGAGGTGATGATTGACAAGGCCCTTCTGGGTTGGAAAGAATTTGAGCTGGAGCTTTTGCGAGATGCTAACGACAACGTGACGATCATTTGTTCCATAGAGAACTTCGACCCGATGGGAATTCACACCGGAGACTCGATTACCGTGGCACCAGCAATGACCCTGAGTGATAGCACTTACCAGAGAATGCGCGACATGGCGATTAAAATGATGCGCTCTATCGGTGATTTCTCTGGAGGATGCAACGTTCAGTTTGCAGTGAGTCCAGATGAAAAAGAGGACATCATCGCTGTAGAAATCAACCCTCGAGTAAGCCGTTCTTCGGCACTTGCATCGAAGGCTACGGGATATCCGATTGCCAAAATTGCATCGAAGCTCGCTATCGGCTACCATCTCGATGAGCTCGACAACCAGATCACCAAAACAACAAGCGCGTTTTTCGAGCCAACTCTCGACTACGTGATTGTGAAGATCCCGCGCTGGAACTTCGATAAATTTGCTGGTTCAAACCGCGAACTTGGACTTCAGATGAAATCTGTAGGTGAGGTGATGGGCATAGGCAGATCCTTCCAGGAGGCGCTCCAGAAAGCTTGTCAATCGCTCGAGATAAACAGAAACGGAATTGGTGCTGATGGACGCGAATTGCGCGATCAACAACAAATTCTCAACTCGCTGGAGCACCCGAGCTACAACAGGCTCTTTCATATTTACGATGCTATCAAGCTGGGAATTCCATTCAAGACCATTCAGGAAAAGACCAAAATCGATTTCTGGTTTCTCAAGCAAATTGAGGAATTGCTTCACCTGGAGCAGAGAATCGAGAAATTTAATCTCGACACAATTCCCAGAGACCTGATGTTTGAAGCCAAACAAAAAGGATATGCAGACAGGCAGATAGGTCACTTGCTGGGATGTCTAGAAAGTGAAGTTCACGCCAAGAGGACTGAGATGAACATCAAGCGTGTCTACAAACTTGTCGACACTTGCGCTGCTGAGTTTGAAGCGAAGACTCCCTATTACTACTCATCTTTCGAAGACGAAAACGAGTCGGAGGTAAGCGATAAAAAGAAAATTGTGGTACTCGGTTCAGGGCCAAACAGAATTGGTCAGGGAATTGAATTTGATTACTGCTGCGTCCATGGTGTTTTGGCTGCCAAAGAGTGCGGCTACGAAACGATCATGATCAACTGCAACCCGGAAACGGTTTCTACGGATTTTGACGTGGCCGACAAGCTTTACTTCGAACCTGTTTTCTGGGAGCATATTTACGACATCATTCAGCACGAAAAGCCCGAAGGCGTGATTGTGCAACTCGGTGGGCAAACGGCATTGAAGCTGGCTGAAAAACTAGAGCGCTACGGTGTAAAAATTATGGGCACGAGCTACAAAGCGCTCGACCTGGCAGAAGATCGTGGAAGCTTCTCAAAACTGCTTGCCAAAAACAACATTCCTTATCCGAAATTTGGAGTTGTTGAAAGTGCGGAGCAAGCTCTCGAGCTGGCCGATGAACTCGGCTATCCACTTCTCGTGCGTCCTTCTTATGTTCTCGGTGGACAGAAGATGAAAATCGTGATCAACAATGAAGATCTCGAAAAGCATGTGGTGGATATCCTCCGCGACTTGCCGGATAACAAGATTCTGCTCGACCACTTCCTCGATGGAGCGATTGAGGCTGAGGCCGATGCGATTTGCGATGGGAAAGATGTGTACATCCTCGGAATTATGCAGCACATCGAGCCTGCGGGGATTCACAGTGGTGATAGCTACGGAGTGTTGCCTCCTTACAACCTCGGTGACCTGGTGATGGCTCAAATTGAAGAGCACACGAGAAAGATAGCTGTTGAGCTCGAGACTGTAGGGCTGATAAACATTCAGTTTGCCGTAAAAGGTGATGAGGTTTACATCATCGAAGCCAATCCGAGAGCATCGCGGACGGTGCCTTTCATTGCCAAAGCGTATGGAGAGCCGTATGTGAATTACGCTACCAAATTGATGCTTGGTGAGAATAAGGTTAAGGATTTCAAATTCAATCCTAAGAAAGAAGGCTATGCCATCAAGATTCCGGTGTTTAGCTACGAAAAGTTCCCAGATGTGAATAAGGAGCTCGGACCTGAGATGAAATCTACCGGAGAAGCGATACGATTCATCAAGGACCTGAAAGATCCATTCTTCCGGAAGATTTACTCAGAGAGGAATCTTTACTTGAGTAAGTAAGCTGAGGATTTGTAGGTGATTAGTAGACTGAGGTATTAGGGGGATTCAGGTAGCGTGTAGTTAGGTATTCTGTATCTTGCTAAATTGTTGGCAGGATGCAGTTTGACTAAAGCTACTATGTCATGGATGCTAGCCAGTGCAGTTTTAACTTCAGGGATTTGGAAGTTTGGAAAAAGGCCAGAGCTTTCAGACAAGAAATATCCATACTTACAAATTCCTTCCCAACCACGGAAAGGTATCGATTGACAGATCAACTTTTGCGTGCGTCAAGAGGAGTTACTGCTTGCATTGCTGAAGGGTATGGCAGGTTTCATTACCAGGAAAACATTCAATTTTGTCGAACAGCACGCGGATCACTTATGGAATGTCTGGATCATTTAACCTGTGCCCTTGATGAGGGTTACATCGAGAATCATAAATTCGAACACTTCGAAGAACTTTATGATGAAATCCTAAAGATCCTCAACGGCTATATTTCTTACTTGAAACGGAGTAAGAGCGGTGGATCTAAATATTGATGGTACTCCCAAAGTCCCAAATACCTTAATCCCTCAGTTAACTAAATCCCTAACCCGAAACACCTAAAACATTGAATTTCCATGCGCCATCTCCTCAGGAATGGTTTGCAGTACATCCCAGTGTTCTACAATTTTGCCATTGTCATCAAATCGAAAAATATCAATGGTAGCGTAGTCAGGATCGTTTGGCCATTCCTGATGGGTGTGTAACACAACCATGTTGTCTTCAGCTATGGCGCGTTTTACATGGATCTTTTTGCCTGGGTGTCCGGAAGCCATCTTTTCGAAGTATTCGATAAACCCTTCTTTTCCATCTGGAACGTGTGGATTGTGCTGGCGGTAGATTTCGCCAGTGTATTTTTCAATGGCCTTCCTGGGTTGGTCCTCATTGAACATCAGTTCGTAAAAGGCTTTAGCGGTTTCCTTGTTGCGTTCTTGTTGAGTCATTTTGTCTGTTTGGGTAAAGGTAATTTACAATCCTCAATTACCTAATTACCCCAGTTACCTCAATCCCTTAATAGCCTAATCCTCAACTCACCTGTTTCTTCACGTAGTTAATCAATCCTCCTTCGAGCAATACCTCAATCTGGCGATCACTCAAATCGCACCTCACTTCAATTTTCTTGTCTTTTCCAACGATTTCCGCTTCGAGAGACTTTCCAGTTTTGATTCCTTTTCGGACATCTTTAATACGAATTTCATCTCCCTGTTCAAGTTGATCGTAGTCTTCGGGGTTGACAAAGACGAATGGAGCGATTCCGAAGTTCACGAGGTTTTGCCATCCAATTCTGGCGTAGCTTTTAGCAATCACGGCTTGCTGGCCGAGGTAGCGTGGGCAAAGAGCAGCGTGCTCGCGGCTGCTTCCCTGGGCGTAGTTTTCTCCGGCAATCACCGCATGTCCGTCTTTGTGTGCAGCTGCCCGCTCGTGGAAATTGCGGTCAACTACCCAGAAGGCGTACTTGCTCAGTTCTTCAATGTTGCTCCGAAAGGGAAGTACCTCACTACCGGCTTTCAGGATTTCATCCGTAGAAATATTGTCTTTCATTTTCAAAATAACCGGCACATTTATCTCATCGTGAAGCTCATCGAATTTCGGTAGAGTCTTGATGTTAGGACCTTTCTGAATCTCGATTTTAGAGGCGTCTTCTTCATCTTTTGGTGGAGTGAGCATCTGTGTGTTGACACGAATATCTTCAGGTTCTTCCCACTTCGGATAGCTCATGTTGAAGAGCTGTTCGAGCTTTCTGGGATCAGTGATTTTACCGGTCAATGCTGCTGCTGTCGCTGTTTCCGGGCTACAGAGGTAAACCTTGTCATCGATTGTTCCTGAGCGACCCGGAAAATTTCTGGGCATTGTTCTCAGGCTGATACTTCCGCTCGGAGGCGCCTGTCCCATTCCAATGCAGCCCATGCATCCAGCTTGTTGAATGCGGGCTCCGGAGTTGATGATTTTCGCCAGGCGATCAGTGCGAATCAGGTTGTGATAAGTTTGTCTTGAAGATGGGTTGATGTCGAGATCTGTATTGTCATCTATAAATTTGTCTTCCAGAATATCTGCAGGGATAGAAAAGTCTCTCAGTCCTGGATTTGCCGAAGAGCCAATCAGAACCTGAGCTACGTCTTTTCCTTCAACCTCTGTCACCGGCACTACATTGCCAGGGCTGCTGGGTTTGGCGATGAGAGGAACGAGTTTGGACATGTCGATTTCTTCGTGGGCATCGTATTCGCCCTCACTATCAGCTTTTATCTCTACCCAATCTTTCTCTCTGTTTTGTTGCCTTAAAAAATCTCTGGTCACTTCATCCGAGGGGAAAACTGTTGAGGTCGCGCCCATTTCGGTGCCCATATTGGCAATCACATGGCGGTCCCAGGTAGAGAGTTTTTTTACTCCAGGCCCGTAGTATTCAATGACATGATTCACGCAGCCTTTCACATCGTATCGTCTCAGCATTTCGAGCACCAGGTCTTTGGCACTCACCCAGTCGGGCAATTCGCCAGTGAGTTTCACGCCCAGTACTTTCGGCATTTTCACGTAGTAGGGTTTTCCTGCTGAGGCCATGGCTACGTCCAGTCCACCTGTTCCGATAGCTAGCATTCCCAGTCCACCACCGGCAGGAGTGTGACTGTCAGATCCAAGCAGTGTTTTTCCGGGTACACCGAATCTTTCCATGTGAACTACGTGGCTGATGCCGTTTCCGGCTCGGCTAAACCAGTAACCGAGCTTGCCAGCACTAGTCTGCAAGTAGTCGTGGTCATCGGCATTTTTAAAATCTGTTTGGAGTAGATTGTGATCTACATATTGCACTGCAACTTCTGCCTGAGTTCTAACCAGGCCGACTGCTTCGAGCTCAAGCATAATCAGCGTTCCTGTGGCATCCTGCTGCAGTACCTGGTCGATCTTTAATCCAATCTCTTTTCCGGGAATCATCTCGCCTTCCACGAGATGTTCTTTGATGAGTTTCTGTGTAACGTTCATGATAGTTGACGATTTGTCGTATTGTTTTAAATGGGTCACCCCACAAAATGTTTTGCAGATTCGGCAACAAAAAAAGCGACAAAGGTTAAATCCCTTGCCGCCTTTTAAATTGAAAAGAACAATTACAAATTCTAAAAAAAGCGCTGATGACTACTGGGCATCCAATGAGTCGTTGTGACCCTGAGCCTCTGCGGCAGATGGCCCTTGGTATTTAGCTGAGCCGAATCCGAGGATTGGGAGGAAGATAAATGGTAACAGTACTAAACCAACTGTAAATCCTTCTGACTTTCCAAAGCTTTTAGAAAGTAGGTTGTTGGCCCAAATTCCGAAAATAAAATTGACAAATGGGATCAGGAACAGGACAATCCACCAGAGTGGCTTACCAATAATCTGGAGCAATACAATTATATTGTAGATGGGGATGATGGCAGCCCAGCCCGGTTTTCCAGCTTTGTCGAAAACCTTCCATAGGGATATAATCATAAGAATGATTATTCCAAAATAAATAATTCCGCCTACTACTCCTAAGCCGGCTACAATTCCTTCTTCTGCGTTCATAGTGATTTGAGATTTAAATTAAGGTGCCTACTCTAGTTGTCAGTTTTCGGCTTCCCTGAAGTTTGCCTTTTGCGAAAAAACACGCAAATAGGTTTCATCCAAAAATAGATTTGTTGAAAATTAATTGAAAATATTAGGACAGTAGAATAATTGCTGAATGATTATTCAACAATGAATGTGAATAAAGGAGGGGTTAAAGCAGTGTTATTTCTTCCAATATGTTCTCCCGAGCTTGTTGCTCTAGCCTTTCGCGGAAGTAGCTGGTTTGATATATATACTCTCTTTCCAGGAAATGATTTAATACATTTTTTCTGCCTGGGTTGAAGAGGAAGTCTGGGTATATCGAGAATTCCTTTCTAATTTTTAAAGTGTATTCTTTATAGGCTTCCTGAGGCGCGCCCAAAATAGCCAGGTCGATATCATTTAAATAGTCTGAGTCTGGCATGCCTTTCGGATCGTTTGTTTCTGTCGATTCAATTAATTGCTTGCAGTGCTCTGCTCTCTTTTCGTCTACCCCGAGTTTTAGTAGTCTCTCTTTAGCAAGTTTAGCACTTTGCTCTTCGTTGTCCTTACGCTGGATTTTATATATGATATCGTGGTTGAAGATGGCGAATGAAAACATGTCTTCATCACTCAAACTGTCCCTAACTTCGACTGCCAGGGCTAGCATGTGCTCAAGGTGTTCGAAGGTGTGGTAATGCCGCTTTTTACCCAGGTACTGCTTTTCAATTTCTTTGAGAAGTAATTTTCTCAATTCCTCATTGTCGCAGTATTTGGAAGAGAGCTCCTCCCATTTTTGGCGTACATCAATATCGACTTTGTTCGGTTGATTAGATGCCATGGTGGTGTTTTTTTCTAAAACTGTTTTAGTGAGCTTATTGTTCTGATTTTCTCTGTGACACAAAAATCCGAAAACCAAATTACTCACTCATCGCACTCGCCCTGTTCCCATCTCAGAACGCCCGCAGCTTCGGCCATACACTCGTTGCTGTAGGTTTCGCCATCGCATCCACAAACGGGTTGGTAAATCATTGGGCAGACAGCATCGGGATTGACCTTGTCCTGATCGATACACTGTTCAGATTGTGCGGTTTTCGAATTAGAGCATGAAATGAAGAAAGCAGTTGCCATAAAAGCGAACAAAACATTTCTGGAATTCATTTTGAGTGAATTTTATTTTTCTCAAAGTTAGCTTTTGATCAGTTCATTAAGCAAATTTTAGCGGTAGCTTTTCTCCCTACGGTTTTTTGGAGCTGATAAATCCGACTACTTTTACAGGCTCTTTCTCACTGTAAGTCAGATGCTCAAAAAGTCATTCAAAAAATATCGCAATTCTTTTTCCGGTCTTTCGCGACCAGTTTGGATTCTGGCTTTGGTCATGCTCATCAATCGCAGTGGGACAATGGTTTTGCCGTTCATGTCCCTCTATCTCACTAGCGAGCTCGGTTTCACGCTGGAGTCTGCCGGGTGGGTACTGAGTAGTTTTGGAGTTGGCAGCCTTGTGGGAACCTGGATTGGAGGACGACTGGCAGACAAGGTCGGCTATCTGAAAGTTCAGTTTTTATCTCTGCTCATCAGCGGAGGTTTCTTTATCGTTTTGATGTTTGGAGAAACATTGCTGATTCTTTGCTTACTCACGTTTTTGACAAGTGCTACCGGAGATGCTTTTCGTCCGGCAAACATGGCAGCAGTGGGCGACCTTGCAAATGAGGGAACCCGCACCAGATCTATTGCTCTCATCCGATTAGCCATAAATCTTGGCTTCTCAATTGGACCGGCTATTGGCGGTGTGATAGCTCATAATATAGGGTTTAGTTCCCTTTTTCTTATCGATGGATTGACGTGTATCGCTGCGGCATTTTATCTCCGCTGGGCTTTGAGAGAATACCGGGACAGGCACGCGAAAAATGCCGCTCCAAAAACCGAAGCTGCTGAACTGCTCAAGGTGAAATTCTCTCCGGCATTTCTCTGGATGACCGCAGGAGTGCTGCTTTGGTCGCTGGCGTTTTTTCAGCTCTTCTTCTCAGTTCCACTTTTCCTTGAAAAGGACTACTCACTTTCCAAAGACCAGATTGGTCTGTTGATGGGCGCGAACGGCTTGTTGCTGGTCTTGATTGAAATGCCAGTTGTTCAGCGGTTTGAAAAAAGCATTCTTTCTTACGTAATAATTTTTGGTAGTTTTCTGTGCGCCATTGCCTTTGCTGTTTTTCTATTGCCCGCGTTCAACGTCTGGATATTGAGCTTGGGCTTCATTCTTTTCATAACCATCGGAGAGCTTTTCTACCTTCCATTTACAGCCTCACTGGCTTTGGATCTTGCTCCGGATCACCTTCGCGGCCGATACATGGGATTGTATGGGATGAGCTTTTCCCTCGCACATATAGCTGCACCAATTGTGGGAATGCAAGTGGCCGAAGCTGTAGGTTTCAAAACACTGTGGGGTATTTGTACCGGGCTTCTGGTGGTGGTTGCGCTCCTGACCTGGCGAACCAGGAAGTTGCGTGTTGAAGCCGGCAAGGGTTAACAGATTTTCACCTCAGGCAGTCCATTCTCGATTCATTTCTCAACGAAAACAATGTACCTTTGCTGAGCGTTATTTTTTAAAGAGTTTATTTCAATGCATTTCGAAGCAGGATTTGTTAATTTTTTGAGAACACTCATCATCATCATTGGAGTGTTCTACCTTTTCCGCTGGATTATGAAACTGGTGGCTCCCTGGCTAATGCGCAAGACAGCCGATCGTATGCGCAAAAATATGCACAAGCAATCGCGCCAGAATAACTCCAACGACAAGAGAAAAGATGGTGATGTTACAATCGAATACAACAGCGATAAACACCGCTCGCAGCAAGATGATCACCGGATAGGGGATTACGTGGATTTTGAGGAAGTAGACTAGTACGTAGAACCCTTTCCAACCCTATCAGTTTTCATCAATCTTTCAACTTTCTATTTCACCTTCCCATCGATTTTCTATCTTTCCGGCTCTCTCACTAAATTGCTGTTAGGATATGAAATTATTGATGAAAGCACTGCCGTACGTCTCTGCAGTGGTCATTTTTTTGATACTCTCCATTTTCTTTTTCCAACCTACGCTTGATGGCTATGATCTGCGTCAGGGTGATATAGTAAACTGGCGAGGAATGTCTCACGAGGTGACCGATTTTAGAGAGCAAGTCGGTGAAGAGCCGCTGTGGACCAACAGCATGTTTGGCGGAATGCCCGCCTATCAAATCAGCGTGAGCTACGGTACTAATCTTATCAAGGAGCTTACACGTATCGTGCGGCTTGGGATGTCAAGCGGACCGGGAACGGTGTTTATCGGGATGCTCTCATTTTTCATCCTCGGAATTTGCCTCAGAATAAAACCGTGGCTGGCCATTGTGGGAGGAGTTGCTTTCGGCTTCGCATCGATTAATATTCTCTACCTCGGAGCCGGTCACACCGGTAAAATTCACGCACTGGCTTACATGCCCGCAGTAATTGGTGGAATAATCTACACGATGCGCAGAGGACTCTTTTTCGGAGGTGCGTTGACCGCTCTTTTTCTGAGTTTTCATCTGGCGGCAAATCACCTGCAGATGACGTACTACCTTATCTTTTTGATAGCACTGGTAGGAATTGCTGAAGCCATTCGACTGATCGTTGCAAAGAAAATCCCACACCTTATTAAAGCTGCTGGGGTTCTCCTGGTTGCTGCGTTCCTTGCGTTTTTGCCCAATTATGGAAACATAGTAGGTACGTTTGAATACAGCCAATACACCACTCGAGGTGATAGTGAACTGACCATGGAAAAGGAGAGTCAGTCGGATCGAATTGCCGAAGAAGGGCTCGACAAAGACTACATTCTCCAATACAGCATGGCTCCAGGAGAGGTGTTTTCACTTCTCATTCCTAATGTAAAAGGAGGGAAATCGGGTCGTTTAGCAGATCATCCGGAAGCGATGCAGACGGTGGATAGAAACTACCGCGAAAATCTCGCTCAGCAGTCGAGCTACTGGGGCGATCAACTCTTTACCGGAGGCGCGTTTTACTTCGGGGCGATCATCGTTTTCCTTTTCATCCTGGGGATAGTCCTCAGTCGCGATCAGATCAAGTGGGCGCTTTTGGCGATGACACTTTTGGCTATTTCCCTCGCCTGGAAACAGACCGATGGTTTACAGGGTTGGTTCCTCGAGAATTTCCCTTACTACACGAAATTTCGGGATACAAAAATGATGTTGGTTACCGTTCAGGTGGCCATGCCCATGATGGCGATGATTTTCCTGAACGAGTTTCTTTTCGACAAATCTTTTAGAGAGCAGATTCGCAAGAAGCTGCTGATTACCGGTGGGATTTTCATTGGCCTTTTCATTATCATTCTGGCTGCTCCGTCTTCGTTCTTCGATTTTATGGCTGAGCGCGAGGTGCAGCAATTAGACGATGCAGCCATTCAGGCTCAGGAAGAGGGAAATATGCAGATGGTGAATTACATCGATTCGATGCAAGATCAGCTGATAGAAGCCCGGGTAGAGATTTTTAAATCAGATGCCTTGCGCTCTTTGTTCTTTGTAATCGGAACGGCTATTTTCTTGCTTCTTGTTTTACTCAAAGTGCTCGACAGACGAATTGCCCTCGGAGTAATCGGAATTCTGGTTTTGGCTGACCTCTGGGGCGTGGATCGGAGGTATTTAAATTCCGACCGAAGTGGTGGTGATTTCCTTCACTACGTGCAGTCAGACGAAAAGGTATTTCCTTTTCAGGCTACGCAAGCGGATATGGCCATTCTTCAGCAGGAGCAAGGTCAGGTAGAGGATTTCCAAAAGAAAACTGCAAAACGGGTAGAAGCAGCTGAAGAAAAGTATGACATCAGCAGACCAATAGAATCGCGCGTAGAGAGTGCAGCGCAATTTGCAGCACTAAATGCGAATTCCAACTACCGCGTGCTTAGTCTCAGAAATCCTTTTGCAGATGGCCGCACGAGCTACTTTCACAAATCTTTGGGAGGTTATCACGGAGCCAAACTCAAGCGCTACCAGGAGTTGATTGATTTTCAACTTCAGGGAGAAATTCAATCGATCTCTCAAAATGCGAATCAGTTTGGAATTATGGGTGCGCTACAGCGAGTACCGGTGATCAACATGCTGAACACAAAATATCTCATAGCCGGACAGGAATCTGCACCGATTGAAAATCCTTATGCAATGGGTAATGCCTGGTTTGTGCAAGGGATTAATTGGGTTCCCGATGCCGATGCCGAGATGAATGCGCTTTCTGGTTTCGATCCCGCGACTATGGCTATTGTCGATGAGCGATTCGAAGAGAATGTTTCTGCGACTGGTGTGGATTCAACGGCCAGCATCCGTCTGGAAAGTTATGAGCCAAACCATCTGGTTTATCGCTCATCAGCCTCTCAAAAACAAGTAGCCGTTTTCTCGGAAATTTATTACCCTGAAGGCTGGAAAGCCTATGTGGATGGTGAAGAGGTCGAATACTTCAGGGCCAATTACTTATTGCGTGCCATGGAAGTTCCGGCAGGAGATCACAAGATTGAGTTCAAGTTCGAGCCAGCTTCTTATCAAACTGGGCTGACGATTTCACTTATAGGTTCCATTTTGGTTTTGCTCTACTTTATTGCAGCAGTGATTTACAAAGTGAAAAACACCAACAAAGATCCGAAAGAGGTTGAAGAGTTTGCCGACAGTGAGTAAGTCTAGGGTAAAAAAAGCGCTCTTTGATCAGGTAGCGGAAGTCGGCAACTATCGCTTTTGCCAAAGAGGCGGTAGCGATATTTTGCCACAAGGCTGTAAACTCCATTTCGAATGAACCGCGGAGCGAATCGAAAGACACGGAGCCAGCGATACTTTTTGGGTAAGTAGCAAATTACTTCCAGCGCTGCGTCCGATTTTGTGTGAGTTGTTTCTCCGTCCCAAAGCACGAAAGTATCGAGATCTTCACGCAACTCCTTTGGCAGGACCTCTTCGGCCGTTGATCCTTGCAGAGCCGCATAGCACAAGTTCTTGTCCGTATCAGTATCCAACAATAGATTCACTGTGCGATTACAAAAACCACAGGTGCCATCGTAAAAGACAATTGGTTTGGATTGATTTGCGATTGTGCTCATTTCTTTTGCAAAAATACAACTCAAAGCTTCAAACAATTAAGATTTGTTTAAGTTAACCCCATCAATGAAAAACTCTCTCCCCATTTCTAAAATCGCTTCGGGTGTGCCTGTGAAAACGGGCGAACCTGGTGGGTTGCAATTCTCTGTTTTTGACTCTTCGGAAATCTTGCATTCAGAAGCCTGGAAGCAACTTGAAAAGGAGGCTGCTGTATTTCTAACTTCAGAATACCTTGAGGCAGAAAAATACGCAATGAGCGACCGACTCGATCATCGCTTCGTGGTTTTTCAAAGCAGTGGCAAGCCGGTGGGAATTGCTGTGTTTCATTTGATAACAGTTCAGACCAAAGAGGCTGTAGAGCGTTTGAGAAAACGGTTTGGAGTGCTTGACAAGGCTGTAACAGCGTTGAGTGGAGGAGGTAAGAATTTTGATTTTCGACTGCTGATAAACGGAAGTCCATTTACAACAGGGGAGTTGGGGTTCAGCTTTTCCGAAGTCATTCCAAGAGCTTTGCAAATTGGTGCCATTCGTTCGGCTGCTAAGCTTTTGCGACAACTGGAAAAGAAGAATATTTCTGCTGTCCTGATGAAGGACTTCTACGATGAAAACGACAAAAGTGCAGAAGCTCTTGAAAAAGATGGATTCACCCCATTTTCCGTAGAGCCGAATATGGTCTTGCCCATTTTTCCCGAGTGGCAATCACTCAACGATTATCTGAATTCACTTCGTTCAAAATATCGCACAAAAGCCAATGCAGCTCTCAGGCGATCTGAGAAAATTGAGATCCGTAAACTGACAGCCGATGAGGTCATGGAGTTTCACGACCGGATAGAAGAGCTTTATTCTCAGGTGCTGTCTCGTGCGAGTTTTAGCATTGGGAGTTACAACTGCAAGATGTTTCAAAGGCTGCTCGAAAAGCTTCCGGATAATTACAGAATATACGGGTACTTTATCGATGGAGAGTTGATTGCTTTTCAAACCTTGTGGCTTCATACTGATGATCTCGAGGCTCACTTTGTTGGCATCGACTACTCGAAGAATTTTGAGCTGGCTGTCTATCAGCGAATGCTTTACGAGTACATCCGCGTAGCCATAGAAGAGAAAAAGTCTCAGGTGGTTTTTGGACGGTCGGCCATGGAGATCAAGAGTACTGTTGGCGCAGTTTCCATTGAGGCCAGCTGCTACATCCGCCACAAGAGTGCAGCACTAAATCCTTTTTTAAGTTTTATCTTTAAGCACGTGAGCCCATCGGACTTTCGCGGGCATCGTGCATTTTTAGAAAATGAAACGGCTCGAATTGATGCCGCCTTAAAAACATACTTATGAAAGCCATAGAAAAAGAATACTCAAACGGAGAGGTGACCGTGATCTGGAAACCTCACAAATGCATTCACAGCGAAAAGTGTTACAAGGGTTTGCCTCACGTTTTTAAGCCAAAAGAAAAGCCCTGGATCCAGCCGGAGAATGAAGATTCGGAGACGATAGCCCAACAGGTGGAAAAGTGCCCTTCAGGTGCTTTACAGTACTATTACAATAAAGAAGGAAAACCAGATAAAACTCAAGAAGACATGGAAAATCAGGATACTACAAAGGTTGAGACAATGAAAAACGGACCGCTAATGGTCTACGGAAAAGTGAAACTTAGCCATGGAGATGAACAAAAGGAACTTGAAAAAGTGACGGCTTTTTGTCGTTGTGGAGCCTCCGGCAACAAGCCGTTTTGTGACGGATCTCATGAAAAAGTTGATTTCAAAGGTTAAAGCGATTACAGCTCATCGCTGGATTCTACGCTTCATCAATTATTTTCCTCAACCCATCGTTTTAGATTTTCTGTGAGGGCGAAAAAGATCCATTTTTGGAGAAACAAATCTTACTAAAATGGAAAATCAAGAAAAACTTTACAACGATCGCTATCAAAGGGCAAAGCAGAGAGTAGAAGAAGAAAAAGGATTCTACGGTCATTTGCTTACTTACTCCGCAGTCAACCTTGGGTTGTTCCTACTCAACCTGATTACTTCCCCTGGCCACTGGTGGTTCTACTGGCCTATGCTCGGATGGGGGATAGGACTTCTGATTCACGGATTGGGTGTCTTTGGACGTAACTGGTTCTATTCAGATCAATGGGAAGAGCGTAAAATCAAAGAATACATGAAAAAAGAAGAGTTCGATGGCCGAAAATAGGAAGGAGAGAGATCACACACTACAAGGCCTGAGCTGGAAAATGTTGCTCATGGTTTTTGTGATCAGCGTTGGAGCCGCGTATTTTTTCATGGGTGGCTTCAATAGTTTGAAACAGGCTTCGATTGGGACTTTGTGGTCTGCTACAATTTGGTTCACCCAGTGGTACGGAAACGGCTACATTATCGATAAGCTCGATAAGAAATTTAGCTGGGTGGAACAGCCACTAAAGCGCTTTTTGCTTGGCTTGCTTTTTTTGGTGATCTACTCAACTATTGCCATTCTCGTAGTGAACTTTCTCTTCAACCTCATGGTGAATGGGCGGTTCCCGGGTAATCTTGCAAAATGGGCTCTCTATAATGGTTTGATAGCTGTCGGAATCTCCTTCTTGATCTCGCTGCTGCTCACCTCCATTGGTTTTCTCCGCTCGTGGCGAACTTCAGCTCTCGAAGCCGAAAAGTATAAAGCCGAGATGAATCTCTACAAGTACGAGTCGTTGCGAAATCAAATCAATCCACACTTTTTATTCAACAGCCTCAACGTGTTGAGCTCACTGGTTTACGAAGATCAAAAACTGGCCGTGCGCTTTATCCGTCAGCTCAGCGAAGTTTATCGCTACGTGCTCGACAGCAAGGACAAGGAGCTGGTTTCTCTCAGTCATGAGCTTGAGTTTTTAGAGGCTTATCTTTTTTTACTGAAAATTAGATTTGAGGAAAATTTAGAGCTCGAACTCGACTTGAAGCCGCAGGAAGATCTGATGGTCGTGCCGATGGTTTTTCAGATGCTTCTGGAAAATGCAGTAAAACACAATGAAGTTTCTTCTGCTCATCCTCTGAGGGTGAGGATCTATCGCGAAGGTGACTACGCAGTTGTAGAAAACAAAATTCAACACAAGTCGGCCGGGGAGACTAGCAAGCGCGTGGGACTACAAAACATCCGTTCGCGCTACCAGTCGCTAACAGACAATGAAGTGAAAGTCGAAGAAAATCAGGATATCTTCCGCGTTTCATTTCCACTTTTAAAAATTGAAGACTGATGGCTACAGCACTGATCATCGAAGATGAAAACAGAGCAGCACGTAGATTGGCCGAGCTCATCAAATTGTGTGATCCTACCATCCAGCTTGTTGGACAAATCGAGTCGGTGAAAGATGCCCTGACCTGGTTCGCGAATAACGAACATCCCGATCTGATCTTTTCCGATATCCAGCTAGCCGATGGTCTCAGTTTTGAAATCTTTGAGCAAATATCTTTAGACACTGCAATCATTTTCACCACTGCTTACGACCAGTATGCAATCCGTGCTTTTAAGTCAAATGGGATAGATTATTTACTTAAGCCGATTGACGAGGACGAACTCTGTGCGGCTCTTGCCAGGTTTAAGAAGCTGAAAGGCCAGGAGCAGAGCTACGACCCAACCGCTTTGGTCCGTGCGCTAAAAGAAATTAAAGGAGCTTACAAAGACCGCTTTGTGGTGAAAGTTGGCGACAAACTAAAGCGCATCGAAACAGGTGAAATTTCCGCTTTCTACAGTCTGCAAAAAGCCACTTTCCTGTGCACTGACAAAGGCCGCAACTACGCTATCGACTTTTCCCTCGACCATTTGGAAGAAGTGCTCGACCCGGCTAAGTTCTTTCGTGTCAACAGAAAATACATTGCCTCAATGGATGCGATCGAAGAGATCGTGGTTTGGTCGGGAAGTCGCCTAAAGCTAAAGCTCAGCGGAATTGATGACGAAAATTTATTGGTGAGCCGCGAACGAACTCAGGAGTTTAAAGCTTGGCTGGAGGGGGAGTAAAGAGAATTACGAGTTATGAATTACGAATTACGAATTACGCGTGCCTACCGGAGCTTTAGCGAAGGTGAGAATTCTTTCAGCTACGTGGAGTCTGGAATTATGAATTATGAAACTTGTGCTGAACTTGATTCAGAATGCGTGCAGATACGGTGTTTTAACATAAAGGAATTAAGGTTTTTTCATTAAGGCGCATTGAGCTTGGTCTTAATGAAGCTTCATCACTTAACTACCTTAATGTTTCAAATTCCGCTTGTAAAGCCATAACACTCATCTGAAGAGCCAATTCCCAGCTGATAATGAGATGACAGTAGTTAGAGCTGCTTGGGTTTTGGAATTTGTTTTTTGGAATTTTTCCTTGCCAACTGCCAACTGCCAACTGCCAACTGCCAACTGCCAACTGCCAACTGCCAACTGCCAACTGCCAACTGCCAATTGCTCCCTTTTGCCAACTATTTCCCCTCCGACACTTCCTTCCCGCGATTCTCCGGTGAGAAATATCCCAGCACTGCAATTAAAATCATTCCGACAAGACACAATCCTATTGCCCAGGTGAGGTGACTGTCGACTTCGTTGATGTGGGCGAAGTCTCCAGGAGTCACGTTGTTTTGAACCAGTGGAATGACTTCTTCATCTGGTTCTCCGGGGTGTTTCACGTAAACTTCAACGTCTTCTTTCCACGGCCAGACTTTGTTGAGCGATCCGATCAAAAAGCCTGTGAGCACAGCGATCGTGAGGTCGTGCGCTTTGCTAAACATCCACTTGAGCACTTTCGAAAAAGCTATGATACCGATGAGGCAACCGGCACCGAAAACGCCAATGCGAATTCCGTTTTCTCCGGCAATGTCCCAGGCTCCGTTTTTTATAGCCGACAACAGGTCGCTAACACTATTCAAAATCGTTTGGTAAGCACCGAGCAAGAGCAAGATGAAGCTACCCGAAATTCCAGGCAAAATCATAGCTGTGATGGCGATCATTCCGCACATAAAAATATAGGCTGTGCTCTGGCTACCGGCAGAAGGCGAGGCAATGGTGATAAGGTAAGCGACAACTGTTCCGGCAACGAGTCCGATGATGGGAGCAATCGACCATTTTTTCACTTTGCGACCAACGAGAAAAATGGAGGCGAAGATCAACCCGAAGAAAAAGGACCACAGGTGAATGGGGTACTCTTCGAGCAAGAAAGTGAGGAGCTTGGCCAGACTGGCAATGCTGATTAAAATTCCGAGAAACAGAGCCACGAGGAAATTACCGTTGAGGTGTTTCCAGGTTCCGCGGACACCTTCAGTTTTGACTTTCTTCAAAAGGCTTGCATCCAGTCTACTTATGCTCGTGAGCAGTTCCTCGTAAATCCCGGTGATGAATGCAATGGTTCCACCAGAAACTCCCGGCACTACATCTGCCGCGCCCATCGCCATTCCCTTCAGAGTGATCAACAAATATCCAGCAGTTCCTCGCTTAGCCATGATTTAGAAATTTTGCGGTAAAAGTAAGGGAAAGGAGTGAAGTAAAGCCAAGACTCAACCGGTCGATTTTTGCATGAAAGGGTAGAGTTGAAATCCTTAATGGAAGCACTACTGCAATTGCATTAATCTCTTGATTTTCCGTTAGATAATTTTGGATGTCTAAAGAATCTCCACTAAGTTCGAGTAATTACTTACCAAAAATACACCCTATGAAAAATTCTAACATACCTTCAATCGACCAATCGACCAATCGACCAA
>Ga0136604_1000421_pt1 | contig 21149 bp, 23 predicted proteins | sample AntRauFillE10628_FD_104928 | JGI IMG/M metagenome (GOLD analysis project Ga0136604, IMG submission 104928) | Saline lake microbial communities from Rauer Islands, Antarctica - Metagenome Filla E10 #628 | ecosystem: Environmental > Aquatic > Non-marine Saline and Alkaline > Saline | place...
CTACTAGACTTTGAAAGTTTAAGGAACTTTAGTTGATGGTTCGACCTTCGCCATCAGGGTTAACTGATAATGAAGTAGAGCCTCTACTTAAGTATAAACCTTCTGTATTTAATCATAGCATACCAGATAATCTTATTCAATATGCTTTTTCTTTATATCCCAGACTTAACCCTATTATCCTCCTTACACAACATCTGACAATTTTCAGCAGTAGTTCTACCTCCGTCATGCCATGGATTTATATGATCAGCTTCCATATCTCCAAGTTGAAATACTCCTTTACATACAGGACATGCACCATCTTGTTTTTCGTACGCTTCTCGTTTCATGTTTGGTGTAAATGCTCGAATAGAGAGATATCTTTCTTTTCGAGTAAGTACGTAAGAATATATACCTGACTTTTTTGTTACATCTTCATCTTGCATTAATTCTTTGATTTCTTTTTCTAATTTTTCAGAATTAAGATTTTTATCTTTAAATTCATTATAGAGTTCACCCCAATTAACACCCGACATTTCTTTTCGATAATTAGGAAAAATTTTTCTTACCCATGCGATTACATTCTGAAAATATTCCCACAATTCATCTGCATTTTTGTCATGCTGGTGCTTTGCCATGTATTCTTCGATCTCTTCATTATTTATCCATGATAATGCAGTTTCTAGATATTCTTGTCTAATTGGAGACCCTGTTATTAGTTGACCTCCATCATTCGCAAGCAAATACGCAGCACAATTTGATTTACTAAATTTAAGTTTTGCATCAGACAACCAAGGACCTGTATAAACAGCATTTCTTAATTCTTGAGGAAATAACTTTTCTCCTGCAATATTAATTATCTTAAACCAATCGAGTTTTTCTTTATCGTTTCCTTCACAGTGATAAATCATCAGATCATAATTTAAAATTTTGTCTTGTTCTTCTTTTGTTAGATTATGAAACATCGCAATTCTACCATCAAATTCAATTGAAAAATCTCCATTTACAAATTGAGCAATACTGATTGTTCGTTGTTGTCCATCAAGTACTTCAAAATTACCATCTTCTTTTTTAACCCAATACATCACATTCAGAGGGAATCGATTTTTAACAGTTCGGATTACCTCATCTCGTTGTTTTCCACTGTATACAAACTCTCTCTGATATTTAGGACGAATATCCAATTTACCACCAAATGCAGTTACACCTTCCTCCTCACTATCTTTGTAGTCTTTTACAACATCTGTAATTTTTATTTTGTGTAAATTTATTTCCATATTTTTATTAATTAATATCTGGTAAATCTTTTAATTTTTGTCCTTGATATTCAAAGTAGTTTGCGCCTTGGTATGCACCACTTGAATTTAACTCGTCTTTTTCTTCAAAAATCTTGTATGTAAGAGGTGATAATTTCCAAGTTTGCCCTTGGTATTCAACCTCACGCTCCCCACAAACTTCTGCTTTTATGTTTTTATCTTGAACGAAAGTAACTTCGTCACCATTTTTCAAGCCTTTTTTGTAAAAACTAAACAAACCACTTTGAGTTCTAACTTCTGAAACATTATCAAATTCTTTCTCCTTATCAATATTTTCTGGATATATAACATCTCCGTCGAAGGAAAGAAGCAACTGCTTGACCAGTTCATAGTCTAAAGCAAATAGCTCACTATCTCCAACCCTGTGTTTACTAAAAATTTCGTGTATTAGATTTTCTTTATCAATATATTCATCAAGCTCCATTGCAAAATATCTTTTTAACCCTGAAACGTTAGAATATCCATTCGCTTCTAAAAATCTCATCCTTTCAGGATAATTTTTAGTACCAGTTTGACCTATTTTGATCAAACCAGAAACTGCAGTTGTCATGACGTATATAATTCCTTTTTTCATGTTATTTTTGTGGTTTTTTATTTTTAATAATTATTCGGGCATATATACTTGAATACAGATCATCAGTTTCAATATCTCTAAAAGCTGGATACTCGTCTGTTTCAGGATTATATTTTCGATATAACGTACCTTTAGCATTTACTGTAAATTTCCCTGTTGGTTTACCTTCTTTCAAAATCTCCATTTTTTTATTTTTATTAAAATTTATACTACCAACGATACCTAGTCCGATTATTTCAAATTGATCTGGGTTATGTTTGTCAACAAAAGTGATTGGAACGCCCATTTCTTTTTTATAATCCATTGGTATTTCTTGAACTTTTGAAATATTTATTGCCTCATAATTTTCATAATTCGGATAGTCAGTTTGGTTGTATTTTTTATAGAGAACAATATTTTCTTTATGTTTTTCTACTTCTAAATTTGTAAACCAGCACGAAGTTGAAACTCTTGCAATCTTTTTACCATCATCATTAATATGATGATATCTTTCCCATTCCTTAGGAACTTCAAAAAACATTCCTACATTAAAATTTGTATAGCCAGTACGTAGATTATCATCTTTTATTAATTTAAATATTTCTTTATATGTTATAGCATTGGTATTTCCTATAATTAAAAACTTTTTATTGTACTCTGTCAGTTGTGCAATATAATTTCTAAATAAGGAAAAGGGCGGATTGGTTACCACAATGTCTGCTTGTTTCAAAAGTTCAACACTTTCTTCACTTCTAAAATCTCCATCATTGTCCATTGGTGACCACTCATTATTTTTGTTTGCCTTTAATTGTTCAGCAATATCTCGAATATCAAAAGCGCCATCACCATCAAGATCACTTACTTCATTAATAATGAATTTATTAGCGTTTGCTTTTGGGCGTCCTTTAACTTTAGCTAGAGTTTTGTCATCTCCAAATAACCCTAATTGAGTATTGGCAATTGGCGATGGTCTATAACTTGTAGCAATTAATCTTTTTAAACCTAGTGCATTAAAATTAGTGGCAAAATATTTGAAAAAATTACTTTCAAAAGGATCATCGCAATTACAGTATACAACCTTACCCTCAAATTGTTTCTTATAGTGTTTTAATTCTTTTTCGATATCAACAAGCTGAGTGTAGAACTCATCATTTTTTGCCTTATTAGCTTTCTTTAGTGTAATATTTGAAGTTTTTTTAATACTTTTTTTCATAAAACTATTTTAATAATTCATTAGTCGAAACTCCTAAGACTTTCGCTAGATTAGTAATTGTTGAAAGGGTAGGATTGTTTTTTCCTTTCTCAATGTTACTTACAAAAGATTTATCAACATTAAGAATTTTGGCTAGTCCAGTCTGTGTAATATTTTTCTTTGCTCTAAGGGTCTTGAGATTTTCTCCCAATTTTTTAGCATCGTTTTGCATAATTCAATAGTATCACACGTCGTTGTATTAAACTACAACGATGCTATTCTAGAAGTAACTTGCCCTTGTCTGACAATTAGAGCATTATTTAATTTAATAAACGACCATGAAAAAGATAGAGTACGAAGAATATAAACACACACCAAAAATTGTTTGGTTAGATACGAATATCATCATTAATATCAGAGATTCTGTTAAAAATAAGACTGATAATAAATTCACACTCCTTTTTGAGCTATTAAAAGAAAAGGTGAAGGTCTGTAAAATTATTTGTCCTTTTTCTGGACAAAGAAGTGAGTACTCTCAAGGTGATTCTTTGGAAGAAAGTGATGATATTTTGCTCACTCTGAGTAAAGGATTCCAAGTCTCGACGTGGCAAATTCGACAAGAACAGGTAAAAACAATGATTCGATGCTTTCTAAACCAAGAACACAAATTTATTTTTAAAAACACTGATCTATTATTTGAAATGCAAAAGAAAGAAAAAAGTAAAACTAATCTTGATTTTGAAGTTGTTATATTACATGAACAAACAAAAAAATCTCAAAGAGAGTTTTTGTTGGAGGATTTGATCAGGAGAAAAAAAGAAGTTGAAGATTTAAATCTTTCCTACAAAGAGTTACTAAGATCGGAACAGGATGGTGGCAAATATGCACTGAAAATATCCATCGATAGAAATATTGCACAATATGGATACCTAAATTTAGATTTCAACATAAATGATTCTTGGTATCACCACCTATATACCATTATAGAATTAAAAAATATTGCAGGAATAAATGACCAGAAAAAATTAATTGAATTAACTAAAGATTTTTTATCATCAGATTATTTTTATGCTCTACCAATTGATAAAATAAGTTCGACAATAATTTCTAGCGTTTTAATGAATAAGAAAAAAATGACAACGAATGACATAGGGGATACTGAAAATTTATCCATTATCTTGCCTTATGCAAGTTTTTTAATAACAGATAATGCAATGGCTCACATAATAAAATCAAGAAAATTAGATACTGAATTTAATACAAAAATATACTCATCTAAAACCATAGATAATCTTATTGAAGATATTAAAAATATTTAATATTGAGCCTACTCGAGAGCTCGAACTACCTCTCTACTTGGTGCTCCCGCCAGGAATCGAACCTGGATCGCAAGTTCCGCAAACTTGTATTCTATCCGTTGAACTACGGGAGCAAATGGGAAGTAAAATGGAAACTCGTTTACATTTTCTTCGAATGCAGCTCCCGCAAGCTCTGTTTACAGGGAGCAAACGAGAAGCAACTCGTAAATATTAATTTTATTATTGAAAATAGTCAAATAAAAAATCTCGCTTTAGCGAGTTTTTTTATTCTTTATTTAGCTTCTTTAGCTTTTCTTATTTTAGCTGATAATCTTGATTTGGTTCTAGAGGCAGTATTTTTCTTTATTGTATCCATCTTTGCCGCTTTATCTATTGCCTTATAAGCTTCGCTTAATTTCTTTTGAGCCTCATCAACTTTATTATCTTTCAATAAATCATTGATTTCTTTTATGACTATTTTCATTGCTCTTTTACGACGCAAATTGAAAACTGCCTTTTTTTCGCTAGCTCTAATCTCTTTTTTTGCTGATTTTGTAATTGCCATAAGTGAAAAGACTTTATCAAAAGAAAGGATAAAAAGCAATAGAAAGCAACGAAAAAAAGTTTTTCACAACTGGAACGGTTTGTTTAATCTGATATCATTAAAAATAAGATGATTTCATACCTAGAGGGTAAAATTATAGAAAAGGACACAGAATCAATTATTCTGAATGTTGGTGGTGTAGGGTATTTAGTACGCTCAACCCCTGACCTACTTCAGGATGCACAGGTTGATCAGGAAATTTCTGTCTGGACATACTTAGCAGTTAGAGAAAATGCTCTTGATCTGTATGGTTTTAAAAATAAAAAAGAGATTTCTATATTTAAACTTCTACTAACAATATCCGGAGTCGGTCCTAAATCAGCTATTTCAATACTTAGTAATGCAACAGCTGAAACACTAGTGTCCGGGATACAATCTAATGACCCAGCTTACCTATCAAAGATGTCGGGGATTGGTAAGAAAACTGCTGAAAAAATAGTTGTTAATTTAAAAGATAAATTAGGGGTGACAGAATTTGGAGAAAATAATTCAAACGGTTCAGAAAACCACAACGTAGTAGCGATTGACGCTCTTGTCTCACTTGGTTATTCAGAAAGAGATGCTAGAGAGACAGTAGGAAAAATTAAGGATTTAGATAATCCTGAAGACATTATAAAAAAGGCACTAAAAGATCTAGGAAAATAAAATGCAAAACATTCTAAATATAATTAAAAAGTTTATTCCCAGAAAGATTTTTTCTTTTTTTCAACCTATTTATCACTACTTAATGATTTTAGTTGGAGCGATCATTTATCGATTCCCTTCTAAAAATATATACGTTGTTGGAATTACAGGTACAAAAGGAAAATCTACAACTACTGAGATAATGAATTCAATTTTTGAAGCAGCTGGCTACAAAACTGCATTATCTAACACTATTAGATTTAAAGTTGGTGACGAGTCTAAACCTAATAAATACAAGATGTCTATGCCTGGTAGATTTTTCATGCAAAAATTCATTCATCAAGCAGTAAAAGATGATTGCACTCACGCAATAATAGAAATGACATCAGAAGGATCAAAACAATTTAGACATAAATTTATAGATCTTGATGCCTTTATTTTTACCAATCTTTCGCCAGAGCACATAGAGTCACATGGTTCATATGAAAAATATAGAGAAGCAAAATTAAGCATAGCAGACAATTTAAGCAATAAGACAAAAGAAAATACAATATTAGTTGCAAATGAAGATGATATTGAAAGTGAACTTTTTCTAGAAAAAAATGCTGATAAAAAAATTACTTATTCCTTATCAGATGCAAAACCATTTAAGGCTGATAATAGCGGTATTGAAATTAGATTTAATAAAACAACCTTTTACTCAAAATTAAATGGTGAATTTAATATATATAATATTTTGGCTGCAGCTACATTAGCTGATGAATTAGGTATCCCGCACGAAACAATCAAGAAAGGTATTGAAAACTTGGACGAAGTAAAAGGTAGAGTACAGAAAGTAAATGCTGGGCAAGAATTTGATGTAATTGTTGATTATGCTCACACCGCTGACTCTCTTGAAAAACTTTATAAGGCTTTCCCTGATAAAAAGAAAGTTTGTGTATTAGGAAATACTGGAGGCGGTAGAGATAAATGGAAAAGACCAGAGATGGCAAAGATAGCTGATAAGTATTGTGAAGAAATTATTTTAACCAACGAAGATCCTTACGATGAAGATCCAGAAAAAATAATAAAAGAGATGAGTTCAGCTATTTCAGAAAGTAAAAAACCAATTCATGAAATAATGGATCGCCGGATTGCTATAAACACAGCTATTAAAAGAGCTAGTAAAATAGGAAAAGATTCTGTTGTGCTAATAAGCGGTAAAGGGACTGACCCTTACATAATGGAAGCAAACAACAAAAAAACTCCTTGGTCTGATTTTGAAGTTACAAAAGAAGAGATTAATAAAATTATTAAAAAATAATTTATTTATTTAAAAATTCTCTAACTGAATCGTATGTTTGGTAAGCTGCCTTATTTAGACTTTCAGTTTTTTGTGATGCTTTGTAAAAAATATCTTCATATATATAACCATACTCAATAAGGATTGGAGCCGCTCTAACTATTGTATTATTTGATCCAATAGCAATTAAATCTGAATTTTCAATCACAATATCTTTTTCAACAGGTAAATTACTTTCATTAAAGAATTTCCCTAAATTTTCTCTAAGTAGGTTTGCTATTTTTTTTGATTCTTCATATCCAGATAAATTATTAGAAGGTATGTAGATAGAAAAACCATTATACTTACCAACCTCATCCATATCACCCCTTGGGTAATCATTAAAATGAATATGTATGACTAGATCAATTTCATTTTCATTAACCCACCTGTTTATTCCATACAACCTAAAAGCGACATCTTCTGTGGCTAGGTTATGCTCGACTACTCTAACAGGTTCAAACTCCCCTTCTGTATATTTATCTCTAGTTTCTTTTTTATTCTTATATATAAATTCTTTGATTTCTTCTTTTTGGTCTATAAAGTAGCTTTGGAACTCATCTGTATAACCATTTTCATTCCTTGTGGTAAATATTTCAAATTTTTCATCTTTATCAAATAGATTATAAATTCTTTTAGCTAAATCCAAATTAATTTTTTCCTCTTTTGTATTTTTAAATTCTGCACCATAATCATCTTTGTCGTGCCCTGGTACAAGTAATATTCTATATTTAGAAAAAGTTTTTTCTTGCACTTCTTTTACTTTTACATCTTTTTTTATTATATTATCTGAAGCAGCAGTTGTATTTAAATTCCACAGAGAATAAGCTGTTATTCCAAAAACAGCAGCTAAAATTATACAGATTACAGGTACCCACTTATCCATTGGTTAAACATTCTAACATAAAGATATGCCCGAACTACCAGAAGTAACAACGACAGCAAAAAAATTAAATGAAATCCTACCAGGACTTAGGATTATTTCTGTTTGGACTAATTACAACAGCAAATATTTTTATGGAAAAGAAAACATTAAAGATCCTAAGTACTTTTCAAAATTTAAAAAGGAAATACTTAATAAAAAAATAGACTCATCAGAAAGGTTTGGTAAAAATGTTTTAATAAATATAGAAGGACCGAAAATAATACTTGTACACATGAAAATGACAGGTCATCTTTTGTATGGAAAATATGGTAAGTCAAAAATTGAAGAAGTCGTTAATGGTGAAAAGAAAAAAGTCTTAGGTTGGGTAGCTCAAGAAAAAGGTCCTCTGCAGGATAAGTTCAATGGATACATAAGATTAGTTTTTGAATTATCAAATGGAAAGTTTTTAGTATTATCGGACGCAAGAAGATTTGCAAAAATATGCTTAATTAGTGACGGTAACATCTCAACTTATAAAGATTTAAAAGATTTAGGACCAGACCCAACCACCAGAGAATTTAACAAGAGAGTTTTTAATGAAATATTAAATAAAAAACCTGAAGGTAGAATAAAAAATGTTTTAATGGACCAAGAGTTAATATCTGGCATAGGTAATATTTATTCCGATGAAGCTCTTTGGTTAACAGGAATCCACCCTGAAGAGAAACCAAAAAAAATAATCAGTGAAAAAACCAGCCAGCTATTGAAAAATATTAAAATTATTTTAAAAAAAGGTATAGATTTTGGTGGAGATTCTACATCCGACTATAGACAACCTGACGGAACGCCTGGAAATTTTCAAAAACATCACAAAGTGTATAGAAGGAGGGGTGAAAATTGCCTGAAAAAAGGATGTAATGGAAAAATAATTAGAAAAGTTGTAGGCGGTAGAAGTGCACACTTTTGTGAGAAACACCAAAAATTAATTATCGAATAATCTATACAATAATATTCCTGTGGCAACTGAAACATTGAGTGATTCTTTTTCTCCTACCATAGGAATTTCTACAATTAAGTTACTTTTATTTAGAATTTCCTCACTAACACCTTTTGTCTCACTACCTAAAATTACCGCCACCTTATCACCAATATTGTTACCAACTTCTTTATAGTCAATAGATTTTTTTGATTGCTCTAGCGACACAATCTCAAAACCTGTTTTTTTAAGATCGCTAATTAAATCTAATACATTTTCGACTTGCTCCCACTTAACACTCTTCTGGGCACCTAAGGCAGTTTTTTTAATATCATTTCTTTCTCTTCCAAACCTATCAACTGGAGCTGGTGTATGACCCGAAATATAAATTTTATTAATACCTACCGCATCAGCAGTTCTAAAAATAGCTCCAACATTTAAAACACTTCTAATATCATGTAGAACGAGGACTTTTTCTTTTTTATTAGTTATTGACATTTTATACTATGTGAATATTTTCACTTTACCTTTTCTGATATACTACACTTATGTTAAGTATATTTCCACAATTTTTATTTCTTTATTTATTAGGAATTTTTATAGTTAGAATTACTATTGGTCTAACTTGTCTATTTCTAAGTTATCAATTTTTATTTAAAAAACGAGAGAAATTAATTAGTAAAACAAAAGAGATAAAGTCCCCTCTTAACTCAATCTATATCTGGATTTTTGGTATCATTTTTATTTTAAGTTCTTTCTTTATGACAATTGGCTTTTTAACACAAGTTTCATGTCTTATTATAAGTTACCTGTTGTTTAACTTAATTTTTATAGATAAAGAAAACGTTTTAGGACAAACAAAGCTATTATATATAGTCCTATCAGTAGTTAGTTTAAATTTCCTGTTTCTAGGACCAGGATTATTTGCAATAGATCTACCAATATAATTATTTGATACTTCTTGTATTTTCAACTCTGCCCCTAAAAGATTCAATTCTTTCTTGTTCTTCTTGTTCTGAAAAATAGAATGTTACTAATAGTCCAAATACTGCAAGACCAAAAAATATTATTGATACGACCTCTAATATTGTTTTATCAGTACTATCTCTTAGTGGGCTTTTTTTATAAAACCAGCTAACAAAACTACTTTTTGTTTTTTTAGACTTGTGTCTATGAGTGTAGTTATTTTCTTCTTCGAATTGCAATTCCGACATGTTGTATTGATTATACTATGTAATTAAATATTAACGCAATATTTCATTTGTTAATATTAGACTTTTCTATTAAAATTTAGTATAGTCTTTTTCATTAACCGTCCATAGCTCAGCTGGTAGAGCACCTGCCTTTTAAGCAGAGGGTCGCAGGTTCGAGTCCTGCTGGACGGACAAGTTAAAAAGAGGTCTTCTAGACCTCTTTTTATATACCAAGTATAAATCTCTCCAAGGCTAAATCTAGAGATATTCCGTCTCTTCTAGACAAATGAACCATGTTAACCAAGTCATCTGCTATCTTTTCAATTTCCTCTTCTTTGTATTTTTTTGAATAAGTATTAGCTTTTTGAAAAACAAAAGGTTTTAATCCTGAATCAGAAGGACTACTAGATTTCATTGCGGATAAAATACTCTTGACCTGCCACCATAAAATTCCATGAATCTCTTCTGGCCTAACACTTTTTATTTTTTCTTGATAAAGTAGCCATATTTTTTTTGGATCCTTATCCCCCAAGGCGTTAGCTAAATCAAAAATATTATTATCTCTTTTTACTGCCACTTTTTTGGATTCAAAATTTTGAACTTTTTCAGAAAATTTTTCTATCTTATTTAAAATTGGTTTGTTAAGTTTTTCTTCTGTAATTATAAAAATATTGGGAGATTCTGATATTTCTTTTATTTTTTTAAGGAGAATTTCAGAGTATTGTTTATTCTCAAAAAGTTTCTTTAGATAAATTATTTGCTTACCTGTAAATAGAGATTGCCCACCAATAACTTCGTCCAAACTAAAATTATCAAAGTTATCAGAATCTATTTTAATAAGAGTAGCTTCTGTATTTTTACTTAATATAGAATCAATTAAATCGTTAGTTTTTTTGAAAATTTTATTTGAATCACCGTAAATGAAATAAATCATGTCCTGATTATACAACAAAAAAATACCTACGCTACCGAGCGGCGTAGGTATTTACAGATTTTCATTGTCGGTCTTTGTGACCGTGAGGAGGTGCTAATGATGGAATCTGTGCTAACTAGATAAACATGAAAATCTAGCTAGTCTTGGTGGTCTCTACTTGTTCATTCAACAAACAACGTGGCTGAAAAAATAATTAAATAAAAACCTAGGGATCAATCTGACTCAGATCATATACTAACTATTAAAAATGTCAATAGTTTCTTACTTTTAAATATTAAAGGTCTTTCCAAGAGCTTCCTACTAAATAATCAGCTTCTAATTTTATTCCTCTAGTTTTTTTAGTATCAATAATATCTTCCATTATCTGTTTTATTTTAGGTGCATGTTCATCAACCTTTTCCTTATCAACTTCATAGATAACCTCATCATGAATTTGTAGAATTAGTTTAATTTTGCTTTCTAATTTATTTTCTACCAAATATTTATCAATTTCTACCATAGCTAATTTTATTAAGTCAGCACTAGTTCCTTGGATTGGCGCATTAATTGCCATTCTTTCTGCAGCAGCTCTAATGAAAGGTAGTTTTGACTTAAACCCCTCAAAATACCTACGACGACCAAATAATGTAGTAGTGAAACCTGTTTTAGCTGCCTCTTTTTTTGTTGATTCAAGATAATTTGCTAAACCACTATAAACTTCGAAATATTTATTATAAAACTCCTGAGCTGTCTTGCGGTCTGATCCAAGATTATCTTTCAAAGCATTAACACCCATACCATAGAGGATTCCAAAATTAATAACTTTTGCCTGTCGACGCATCTCTTTGGTTACTTCATCTTCTGAAACATCAAAAACTTCACTAGCAACAGCACTGTGAATGTCGCGACCTTCTTTAAAAACTGAAATTAATTTTTCATCACCAGACAAAAATGCTGCAATCCTTAATTCAACCTGAGAATAATCAAAAGCACAAAAAGCATTCCCCTTCTCTGGAATGAAACCTTTTCTAATTTTTCGACCACGCTCTGAACCTATCGGAATATTTTGTAAGTTTGGATTGTTTGATGCCATTCTACCTGTTGTGGTTCCGGTCTGAAGAAATGTGGCGTGCAAACGACCATCTTTTTCTGAAACAAGTTTTGGAATATTATCAACATAAGTTGAAACTAATTTTTGTATTTCCCTGTATTCTAAAATTTTATCTACTATTTTGTGTTCTGGACGTAGTTTTTGTAGGACCTCTTCTTTTGTAGAGAACTTACCAGTAGAAGTCTTCCTCATACCTTTATATTTTAATTCCATCTTGTTAAATAAAACTTCTGCCAGTTGTTGTGGTGAATTTATATTAAATTCTTCACCAGACATTTTATAAATATCCTTTTGAAGTTGGTCTAATTCTTTATGATACTCTTTAGAAAGTTTTTCTAAAAAAGTTTTATTTACCTTAACTCCATTTTTCTCCATTTTTCTAATAATTGCAGTGAGTGGCTTTTCTATTTTTTCAAATAAATCGATTACCCCTTTTTCTTTCATTTCTTTCTGAAGTTTTTTATAAGCTTTGTCTAAATCATTTTCATTTGTGTGATTCAAAATGTCTTCAACATCAGGATTTGTAACTGATGAGTTTATAAGCCAAAGAGCAACTTTTGCTTCTTCAAGAAGTTTTGGATCATATTCTTTATTTTTAGCATCATCCCCTTCTCCCTGACTAAATAATCCACCTAGACCAGAATCTGGTATTTTTTTATCGGCGTCTGGAATAATATCCTTCAACCTTGCAGATAAAGTACGAAATTCTAAATCCATAAATAATTTATTAATTTTTTCAACAGAGACTTTGTCTAACCATTTTTCTTTTGGAAGTTTATAGTCTATAGGTACATCACACTGGATAGTGGCTAGCATCTTACTAAATTCTGCTTCTTCTTTATTTTCTTTTAGGAGATTTTGAATTCTTGGTTTAACACCAGCTTTATCAAAACTTTCTTGGTCTTTCTTTAAGGACTTATAAATCTTTTCGATTGAACCAAATTCAGTAATTAAAGTAGTAGCGGTTTTTTCACCAATCCCAGCAATACCAATAATATTATCGGAAGAGTCCCCCCTTAGGCCTTTATAATCAGGAAGTAGTTTAGGACCAAAACCAAAACGTTCCATAACCGCATCTTCGTTATATATAATTGTATCTTTAATTCCCTTCTTCAAAGTGAATACTTTTACCTTATCTTTATCTACTAATTGCAAAGTATCCATGTCACCAGAAGCAATAATTACATCATTATCTTTTTTAAGTTCCTGCGCTAAAGTTCCTAAGACGTCGTCAGCTTCGTAACCTTCAACTTCGTAAACAGGAATATTAAAAGCTTTATAAAAATCATAAGCTCTTTTAATTTGAGACACTAATTCTGGATCAGATTTTTTTCTGCCAGCTTTATAATCAGCATAAGCTTCATGACGGTAAGTTGGTTTAGGGAGATCAAAGGCAGCTAAAATATAGTCTGGTTTGAATTGTTTAATAATAGAAATAATCATCATTGAAAGCCCGTAGATGGCACCAGTTGGTTCCCCCTTACTAGAAGAAAAATCAGGTAACGCGTGATAGGCGCGATGCAGAATCGCATGTGAATCCAGCAAAACAATTTTTTGTCTTTTGTTAGTTTTTTTTGTAGTTTTTTTAGGCATTAATATATTTTAACTTATTTCAATTTTAATATTGCGAGAATTTTCTCCTGTAGACTTAAAAAACATCTTAATAGTATCTTCCGGCAAAAGGTTTTTTATTTTATCAGCCCACTCAACCAGAATTATATTTTGTGGATCAGCTGTAATTTCTCTCCATCCAATTGATTCAATTTCTCTTGGATCCTCAATTCTATAAACATCTAAATGATAAAGATTTTTAAATGGGTGAATTGATTCGTCCTCTTCTGATATATCAAATCTTTTCTGAATAACAAATGTTGGACTTATTACATCTTTTGCTTTAAGACCAAATTGTTCTGCAAAGTACTTAGTAAAAGTAGTTTTTCCAGAACCAAGATCTCCAAAAAGACCTATTACAATAGCTCCATACTCTTTTCCAGTTCTAGACTCTAAAGCTGCCTTCATAAAAAGAGACTTTTGTAATTCATCGGCAATTTTTTCTAACTCTTTTTCTGATTCAATATTAAATTCCATATTATTATTCTAACATTATCTGTTTTTTAAAAAATTGCGAGTTATTTGTATTTATTATGTAAAAAGAAAACCCCGACGCACGATTGTGCGCAGGGGTTTTTGTTAAGGGTTTATGTTGCCGCTGCTGCCGAATTAGGTACAAGTACCCAAAGTTCAACAACAAGTTTTGTCCGTTCTGAATCCTGGAAAATGGGGCGAAAGCCTCGCCGCATCTGAAGATACTCGCCATCTTGGAGCGCAACATTGAGTCGCATCCATGAGGCGTCCTTCCAATCAAAACGATGATCAGGTGTCATGTCGCCAATATACGGCATAGCACCAACCGGAGTTTTGATCAGCGGGACTCCAACAACAACAGGAATCCCTCCGATTACAGTATCAACTTCTTCGAGACCAACCCACTCTGGCGGAGTTTTAGAGAATTTTTTGTCAGCTGGAACGCTAACAAAATCACTCTCCTTTTTTTCGACTTTCTCCGCCTCAATCTTAGCCAAGAGTTCTGCTTCGGCTTCGGCTTTTGCCTTGGCTTCTGCTTCTTCAATTAACTTAGCGAGTTCCGTTTTCTCTGCTTCAGCTTTTACATTGGCAGCTTTTTCCGCCTCGGCTTTTGCCTTGGCTTCTTTAGCTACCATGTTTTGTGCCTCAAGAGCTTCGAGACGTTCCTGAAGTTCGGTATTTTCAGTCTGAACTTCAGATGAAGCATTTACTGACGAGGTTTCGTTAACAACGGTGTAAACGAGAAACCCGACGATGATCAAGGCTAGTACTACTACCAACCAGCTGGCCTTAAGCCATTTCATTATAGTTTTCTTTAACATGATGATTAGGGATTCCACCCTTATTTTTTGTTTGAATGTACAACTTCACTTAAAAGGTTTTAAGCTTTTTAGAAGTGTTATTAGTATACTATATTTATTAAATTTGTCAAGTAAAAAAGCCCTACTCTCTCGGAAGAAAGTAGGGCTTTGTAAGGTTCTCGTAAACTTATTATCGCCTCGGATGTACTCCATAAGGAATGTAATCCGGGTGTCCTTGTGGACGAGCCCGATAGCGGGGTCGGTCAGTTCCATCATAGTAACCAGGATGGCTACGTGGCTGTGAATAACCGCGTGATTGATTAACAATAATCACTTGTCCACCAGTGCTTCGTGTGCTTCGTGGCATTTGGACCATTGGTGGTCCGCAACTACGTTGTTGAGGTGGTTGATGGACAACAACTTGTGGTCGTCCATAACCACTTTCCGAACGGGAATAAACTTTCCCGTGGACAGTGGCTCCGACTTTGATCGGACCAACTTCGAGAACTGTAACTCCAGTCTCAAAGCCTTTTTCGCTACGGTCATAGCTATTCGCAAGAAGCGAATTAGTCAACGAGATGCCAATGGCAACAACTACTGTAATGATCTTTTTCATTTTATAAGCCCTCCTTAGGCCAAATGATTTTTGAGTTCAAGCCGCCAAGCAATCTGCTAGGCTACCAACTTGATCTCAACTTCCTACACTATACTACATTGTAAAAAAAAAGCAACCCCTAAACGCATTTTAATGTGGGGTTGCTGAAATTTGTCCTTATTTATAGGCCTAAAATAGGACTCTAAATAAAATGACCAAGTTGGTTACAAACCATTTGATGAATTATTAGCAACAAAATCATTAATAGTAATTATATCCCTTGGGTATGTCTTACCTGTAGGATTATCACCAGCTGTCGCCACAGGAATAACCACAATATGGATCTTTGATTTATGAGGGTTACCCTTATAAATCTTGTTTGATCCTGGGTCGATACATTCTTCCTGAATAACAGGGTCGCAAGCAGCAACTGTAGCAGGTTCAACTGGTTCAGGATCTACTTTAACAACCTCAGGCTTAGAAATGATAGTTTCACTAGATGCGATTTTACCACATCCGGTACCTCCGTATTCCTTAACCTTTACCACCTTCATCCAGCCATTCTTAGTAAGGATGTACTGGGGACGATAGTTTTGGTTTGGATCGGCAAGAAATGGTTGATCTTCATAAGCGACCATTTCAGATTCGACACCGGCCTTATCTTGAACTAGTAATGTTGCTTGTTCAATATCATTGCCTCCGTCAGCTTTATGCTGAGTGAAACCTTTGGTACCAGCTGGCCAATTTGCCACCTGTTGATTTACCGCCTGCAGATAGGTTTCCCCGTCAACTGGCATAGACGTTGATGTTGATAATAAACCAGCAAACAGAACTGCAAATGCTAGTGCGATAATTGAGTTTATTTTTTTCATATTAAAAGCCTCCTTGGCTTTTGTTTTGGTTTATATTTTTATGGAAGGTTCACGACAGAATTGTCATAAATCTGTTTTAGAGCATAACATAAAATACTGTTTTGTCAATAAAAAATAAATAACTTTTTACTGGTGTCCCCTGCCTCCAATCCAACCTTTCTGTTATAATATAGTACAAATGCCAATCAAGTTTGATGATGAAAAACAAAATCAAAGATTAGAAAAACTTCATGAAAAAGAAGAGGAGGATTTAGCTCAAATTCTTTCAAGTAAATATGGTATTCAATATGCTGACTTATCAAAAGTGTCTATAGACACGGACGCACTTAGGCTTATCCCAGAGGATGAGGCAAAAGAGGCAAAAATTGCTGGTTTTAGTATTTTAAATAAAAAGTTAGCTGTAGCAGTACAATCTCCAAATAATGAAAAAGCACAGTCGCATATCAAAAATCTTCAAGATAGAGGTTATATAATTACTTCATACATCGTTTCAACCAAAAGTCTTGAAAGAGCATGGGACAGATATCATGATATCTCTTTCGCAACCCAAACAAAATCAGGAACGCTTGATGTTGCTAGTGATGAGATTGATAAACTTATTAGTAGTTTTCATTCTTTAGAGGAAGTGAAAAAGGCTATTGAGGATGTGATGAAAATGAAAAAAGCTTTTAGGATTTCTAGAATTGTAGAGATTATTGTTGCTGCTGGAATTTCTGCTGACGCATCAGATATTCACGTAGAACCAGAGGATGAACAAGTCCGCCTACGTTTTCGTTTAGATGGTGTTTTATCTGATGTAACGCATTTTGATCATGAAACTTATAAACTTTTACTTTCTCGTGTAAAACTTCTGTCTAAATTAAAGTTAAATGTTAAAAATGCAGCTCAAGATGGCCGATTTAGTGTAAAGATTGGTGAGAAAGAAATAGAAATAAGAACCTCTATTTTACCTGGTAGTAACGGGGAATCAATTGTTATGCGTCTTTTAGATCCAAGTTCGATTTCTGTTCCTATTACAGAACTGGGTGTGCCAGAAAAACTTCTGAAAATTTTACTTGATGAAATAGCAAAACCAACAGGTATGATTCTGAATACTGGTCCTACTGGTTCCGGTAAGACAACAGCCCTTTATGCTTTTCTTAATAAAAGAAAAAGTCCTGATATTAAAGTTATTACAATTGAGGATCCTATTGAATACCACCTGGATGGTATTGTTCAGACTCAAGTAGATAAAAAGAGGGGTTATGATTTTGCATCTGGTCTACGTAGTTCTCTTCGTCAGGATCCTGACATTATTATGGTTGGTGAAATTCGTGACAAGGAAACAGCAGAGACCGCTATTCATGCCGCTCTAACTGGTCACATCGTTTTCTCAACACTTCACACCAATAATGCCGCTGGTGCTTATACAAGATTAATAGACCTTGGTATTAATCCAAAAATTATTACCTCTGCCCTATCTGTCGCTATTGCCCAAAGGTTGGTTCGTAGAGTTTGTGAAGAATGTAAAAAAGAGGTTCAAGCAGAAGGTGAAGATTTAGAATTAATTAAAAAAATTCATAGCCATATCCAAGATGAGGATAAACCAGAGTTTAATGGAATAGTTTACAAAGCTGATGGTTGCGAAAAATGTAATGGAAGTGGCTACAAAGGTAGAATAGGTGTTTTTGAAGCAATCCTAACAGACCAAGTAATAGAAAAAATTGTTCAGGATAACCCTAGCGAAAGACAAATTGCAAAAGGTGCAAAGCCACAAGGAATAATGACCATGGCTCAAGATGGTATTACTAAGGTTATTAAAGGTATGACAACACTAGAAGAAGTTTTAAGAGTTGTTGATATAGACCTTGAAATGGAAAACTATACTGATGAGGATACTAAAAAACCGACCCAGGACGGATCGGTTAATAAGTAGAAAACAATTTTTGCTTTCTGACTAGTTGTATTTAAATAAAATATGTCTAGTATAAAGAGTAGATCTTTCAAATATTTTCAAAACTATAAATCTCTAAGCAAAACCTTTAAATACCGAGATAAAAAGGTAGGTAGATATCTGAGGATAGCCTCAGAAAAACAACGTGAGTCGCTTACCAAATGCGTCCTTGATAAAATACCAGAATAGGATAAACCTTAATTTGCTTAGAGATTTATGGTTTCGAAAAATATTAAATTATTTTTAAGATACACTTTGTGCTAAGTCATCCAAGATACTAACACATATTAAATTTATGTCAAGTAATCAAACCAAAAATAACAAGGAAAAAGAGTATAAACCAGATTCCTCTTTAGATCAAGAGCTTCGTCCTTCGACTTGGGATGAGTACATCGGACAAGAGTCTATTAAGAAAAATTTACATATTTTACTAGAAGCAGCTCGTCAAAGAGGTTCTGCTCCTGAACACATTCTTTTTTATGGTCCTCCAGGTCTCGGAAAGACAACTCTTGCTTATTTAATTGCTAAACATACTAGTTCTCAAATAAAAATTACTTCTGGTCCATCAATTGAAAAGGTTGGTGACCTTGCTTCTATACTTACAAACTTAAATCCTGGAGATATCTTATTTATTGATGAGATTCATCGCCTTAATAAATCAATTGAAGAAGTTCTCTACCCCGCTATGGAATCTGGAGTGTTAGATATTGTTATAGGAAAAGGTCCTTCTGCTAGAACTGTTCAGTTAGAACTCCCTGCTTTTACATTGATTGCAGCAACAACTAGAATATCAATGTTATCATCACCTCTTCGTTCTCGTTTCTCTGGCGGAATACATAGATTAGAATTTTATACAGAAGAGGAGATAGGAAAAATTATTGATCGTAGTTCTAAAATCTTAGAAGTTAATAACGATCCTGATGCAATTAAAGAAATAGCAAAGAGAAGCCGAAAAACACCCCGAACAGCTAATTATCTATTAAAAAGGTGTAGAGACTACTCTCAAGTACACAAGGTTGATCTGGACAAGGATAGCGTCATCAAAACACTTGAAATGTTGGATATCGATGAGGTTGGTCTTTCTAAATCAGATAAAACGGTATTGGAAACTTTAATTAATAAATTTAATGGAGGTCCTGTTGGACTTCACACTCTTGCGATGTCTATATCTGAAGAGCCTTCTACAGTAGAAGAGTTTAACGAGCCTTATTTAATTCAGTTAGGTTTTATAGAAAGAACTTCTCGTGGTCGTGTAGCTACAGAAGCTGCTTACTTACATATTGGAATGGAACCACCATCCAATTTACAAAATAAATTAATCAGTTAAAATCAAGTTATAACTGATCGAGCTGATGAAGCCGATTTTTAATAATTAAAAAATAAAATATGTCAGGACATAATAAATGGTCAAAGATTAAACACAAGAAAGGAGCGGAAGATGCTAGAAAAAGTAAAATATTTTCACGTCTTTCAAAATTAATCACAGCTGAATCAAAAATGGCTAATGGTGATGTTAATTCCCCTGCCCTAGCAACAGCTATTGAATCTGCTAAAAAAGAAAACATGCCAAAAGATACAATCGATCGCGCTGTTAAAAAAGGAACAGATGCTGATGCAGTAGCTATGGAAGCTGTTGTTTATGAAACTTATGGACCTGGAGGTGTCGCGGTCATTATTGAAGGTCTGACTGATAACAAAAATCGTACGGCTGCAGAGGTTCGTCACACTCTTTCTAAAATGGGTTATGAACTAGCTGCTCCTGGTGCTGCTTCTTGGGCTTTTTCAAAAGAAGGTGGTGAATGGAAACCAAATTCTATGTCTCCTGTTTCAGAAAGTGATGGAGAAAAACTGGGAAGGTTGATTGATGCAATTGAGGAACTAGAAGATGTTCAAGGTGTATATAATAACGCTGAGTAAATTCACTTCTTTTCTTTTTTTAAAAAACCTCGCTAGTCGGGGTTTTTTCTTTTATAATAAATATTATGAAAGTTTTAGCTATTGATCCAGGATACGAGAGGTTAGGTATTGCTGTTTTAGAAAAAAAAGAAGGTGCCACAAAAGAAGTTTTGTTACACTCTGAATGTTTTAAAACCTTATCAAAAGAGGCACACCCTGTTCGCCTAGCTCAAATTCAAAAAAGGATTGAGGAAGTTCTAAAGAAATACGAACCTGACGATCTATCAATTGAAACTCTTTTCTTTAACAAAAATGTTAAGACCGCTCTGTATGTTGCTGAAGCGCGTGGAACTATAATAGCTACTTCTAAAAACTTTGGGTTAGACATATTTGAATACTCCCCTCAACAAATTAAGTCTTCTGTTACAGGAGATGGTGGTAGTGATAAGAACGCAGTCATCAAAATGATACCTCTCCTTATTAAGCTAGAAAATGAAGTTAAAATAGACGACGAGTTTGACGCTATTGCCGCTGGAGTTTGTCATATTAGTAGTAAGAAAATAATGAGTTATTAATCTGGTTCGATTCTCGGGGTGTCCACAAGAAAAAAGAACACAAAAATTAATTGTGTTCTTTTGCAATTTTAGAAGGCTACAATTGTAGAATTAACATCCTCAAAAATAAATAAGCATTTACCTCCAACTGAATCCATTTCTCTTAGACAATGTTTACACATTGATAAGATTGCTAAAGCAGCTTTATTTTCCTGTGGAAAATCTAGGAGAATCTTTTCTTGTTTGTTTTTAATCCATTTTAATACTTCACCACACTGAAACCAATATAGAGGATAACTTCTAACAAAATGTTCTAAACTATTTTGTTTGCTCGAGTCCCCTAATGATTCATTGTGTTTCTCCATCGAATATTGAGATGGAATCTGGCGTGAAACAAGACTTCCAGAAGATAGAGGTCGAATAAATTCATCTCCAGCTTTTATGAAATCACGTGCCTTATTTCTCCACC
>Ga0136604_1000424_pt1 | contig 21088 bp, 18 predicted proteins | sample AntRauFillE10628_FD_104928 | JGI IMG/M metagenome (GOLD analysis project Ga0136604, IMG submission 104928) | Saline lake microbial communities from Rauer Islands, Antarctica - Metagenome Filla E10 #628 | ecosystem: Environmental > Aquatic > Non-marine Saline and Alkaline > Saline | place...
GCCGAACGCGGCCGCGGCCTCACGTCGTGCCGCAGCCAACGCGTCGGGCAGGGCGGCCAGGTCGGTGACCAGCCGCATGCCCTTGCCGCCCCCACCCGCGGCGGCCTTGACCATCAGCGGGACGCCGATGCGTTCGGCCTCGGCCAGCAGGGTCGCGTCATCCTGGGCCTCGCCCTGGTAGCCGGGCAGCAGCGGCACGCCGGCCGGCTCGAGCAGGCGCTTGGCCGCGGCCTTGTCGCCCATCGCCTCGATCGCCTCCGGCGACGGGCCGACGAACACGATGTCCGCGGCGGCGCACGCGCGTGCGAACGCGGCGTTCTCGGACAGGAAGCCGTAGCCGGGGTGGATCGCGCCGGCGCCGGTGGCGCGGGCCGCCTCGATCACGGCCTCGACGGACAGGTAGCTCTCCCGCGCCGGGGCGGGCCCGAGCACCACGTGCTCGTCGGCGGCATGGACGTGCGGCGCGTCGCGGTCGGCGGTCGAGCAGACCGCGACCGTGCGGTACCCGGCGGCACGCGCCGAGCGCAGCACCCGCACGGCGATCTCGCCGCGGTTGGCGACCAGGAGGGTGTCGAAGTCGGTCACGGCCGTGCCACCCCGTAGTCCAGCGGCCGCACCTGCGCGGCGTCCGCCTCGGCGACCGTCGCCAGCAGGAAGCCGAGCAGCGCCCGCGTGTCGCGCGGGTCGACCACGCCGTCGTCGAGGCTGCGCCCCGAGGTGACGAACGCGTGCTCCTGCGCGCTGTAGAGGTCCACGATGTGCTGCGAGAAGCCGTCGAGGAAGCCCTCGTCGACCGTCTCGCCCTTCCGTGCCGCGCGCTGCTCGGCGACGATGCGCATCGTGGTGGCGGCCTGCTCGGCGCCCATCACGCCGGAGCGCGCGTTGGGCCAGGTGAACAGGAAGCGCGGGTCGTAGCCCTGCCCGCACATCCCGTAGTTGCCGGCCCCGAACGACGCGCCCACCACGAACGTGAAGCGCGGCACGGTCGCGTTGGTGACCGCCTGGATCATCTTCGAGCCGTGCTTGATCATCCCGCCGCGCTCGGACGCGACACCGACCATGTAGCCGGTGATGTTCTGCAGGAACACCAGCGGCGTGCCGAGCTGGTCGCAGCGCTGGACGAACTGTGTCGCCTTGGACGCCCCGGCGTTGTCGATCGGGCCGTTGTTGCCGATGATGCCGACCCGGTGGCCGTGGACCTCGGCCTCGAGGCACACCGTGGCCGGGCCGAAACCGGGCTTGACGTCGACGAGGCGCGAGCCGTCGACGATCCGGGCGGCGACCTCGCGCACGTCGTAGGCGGTGCGGTAGTCCGGCGGCACCAGGCCCGCGAGCTCGTCCGGGTCGTGAGCGGGTTCGTCGAACCCGGCGGGCGCGGGTCGCAGCCAGCCCCGCCCCCAGCCCATCGACGCGACGACCTCGCGGGCGATCCGGACGGCGTCGGCGTCGTCCTGCGCGACGTGCTCCACCAGCCCCGAGACGGTGGCGTGCATCTGCACGCCACCGAGCTCCTGGTCGTCGGCGACCTCGCCGGTGGCGGCCTTGAGCAGCGGGGGACCGGCCAGGAATGCGCGGCCCTGCTCCTCGACCCCGATCACGACGTCGGACAGGCCGGGCATGTACGCGCCGCCCGCGGTCGACGAGCCGTGCAGCACCGTCACGACGGGTACGCCCGCCGCGGACAGCCTGGCGAGGTTGGCGAAGAAGCGGCCGCCGTGGGCCCACTGCTCGACGCGGTACTCCAGCAGGTTGGCGCCGGCCGACTCGACCAGCTGCACGTACGGCAGGCGGTTCTCCAGCGCCAGCGCCTGCGCACGCAGGATCTTGTCGCCGCCGGCCTGGGTCAGTGCGCCGGCGCCGATGCCGGCATCGTTGGCCACGACCATGCAGCGCACCCCGGACACGAACCCGATCCCGCACAGCTGCGAGCCACCGGGCACCGAGCCCGCGGCGTCGGCGCTCGCGTGCGTCGCGCCGTCGGTGTCGAGCAGGTAGCCGGCGAGGTTGCGCAGCTCCAGGAACGGGGCCCCCGGGTCGAGCAGGCGCGCCACGCGCTCGCGGGGCGGCAGCTGGCCGCGCTTCGCGAAGCGGCCGTCGGCGCGGGCGGAGGCCGCGACGGCGCGGTCCTCCAGGGACCGCAGCTCGTCCACCAGCCCGAGCATCGCCTCGCGACGGCGCGCGAACTCGTCGCTGGTGGTGTCGACCCGGGTCCGGAACACCGGCACGGCGGCTCCTCCTGCCACGGTGGCGCACGCGCGCCACTGAGTGACACTCAGCCTACGCTGATCGTCGATCAGTAGCGAGCGGCAGCGTGACGGCGGCACCGGAGGGCAGGCACGTGGGGGAGCAGGGCACGACGAGTCGCCGCGAGCGCACGCGCGCCGCGGTGCTGGAGGCCGCCAGGGCCCGCTTCGCGCAGGACGGGTTCGACGCCGCGACGCTGGCGCGCATCGCCGCCGACGCCGGTGTCGCCGAGCCCACGATCGCGCACCACTTCGGCTCCAAGGCGGGGCTGCTGGTGGCGGTGATGCGGGCCTACTACGCGCGGCTGGTCGACGAGCTCGAGTCGGTCCTGGACGTGCCCGGCCCGGGGGAGCAGCTGCGGGCGTTCGCGGCGTGGTGGCCCGCGTACAACGGCGAGCACTGGGACCTGCTGGCGGTGTTCGGGCGTCAGGGGCGGCCGGGGGGTGACGCCGAGGTCGTGGCTGCGTTCGCGGACCAGAACCGCCGAGTGACCGGCCGCGTCGACCGGCTGCTGGCCGACTGCGTCGCGGTCGGCGTGCTGCGTGGGGGCGTGCCGCTGCGGGTGCTGCGTGACGCGCTGTTCGGCACCACCGAGCACCTGCTGCTCGGGCGGGCGCTCACGGGGCGGCCGGCGGACGTCCCCGCCGCGGCAACCGCCCTGCTGGACCTGCTGCTGCACGGCGCGGCGCCGAGCGGGTCGCCCGGTGAGCCCGGTGCGACGACCGGTGCGACGACCGGTGGGCCGGCCCCCACGGGCTCCGACACCGAGGTCCTCGACGCGCTGCGCCGCGTCGAGGCGAAGCTCGACGCGGCGCTGGAGCGGGGCTGAGGTCTGCTCAGCGCGGGCCGTCGGCGTGCCGGGCGACCGCCGGCAGCAGCGCGACGGCGATCGCGACCTTCAGGGCGTCACCGACGAGGAACGGCGTCAGGCCGGCGCTGATGGTGGTGGCCCAGTCCACCGACAGCACCGACTTCAGCCACAGCAGCCCGATCGCGTAGATCACCAGGTTTCCGATGACCATCCCGGCGGCGACGGTGCCGGCGTCGCGGTGCCAGCCGCGCTCGGCGAGGAACCCGACCAGCACCGCCGCGACGAGGAAGCCCACGAGGTAGCCACCCGTCGCGCCGGTCATCGTCGACCAGCCGGCGGCACCACCCGAGAAGATCGGGGCGCCCGCGATCGCGACGGCCAGGTACGCGCCGACGGTGCTGGCGGCCAGGCGCGGGCCGACGGCGAAGCCGAGCAGCAGCACGGGCAGCGTCTGGCCGGTGATCGGCACGGGGCCGATCTCGACCCGCAGCTGGGCGAACAGCGCGAGCGCCGTGACGCCGCCGAGGACGACGACGAGCTGGCGGGGCAGCGTGGCGGTCCAGGACGGACGCAGCGCGGGCACGAGGGGCAGCGAGGTTGCGGACACGAGCGGTGGCTCCGGGATCGGGTGGGCACATCCAACACGCTCGCCGCCGTCGAGGGCCAACCGGACGACACCCACGGTCCCCGTGAGGTCGCGGGATGCGCACGCAGCAGTGGCACCGGCGCGCGGCCCGCCCAGCCTGCGAGCGCCCAGCGCACGTGCTCGGTACGGTCCCCGGTGTCGAAACAAGGAAGGACCCACGTGGCCACCGACGCGCTGCCGCTGCGCACCAACGACGTCATGGTGAAGGTGGGCGGTGGCCGCAAGGCCCACGTGTTCCGCCCGCACCCCTCGGCGAACCTCAAGCGCTTCGAGCTGCAGGAGGGCGGCACGGTCTACGACATCGCCATCTGTGGTGCGCGCGGCGCACTGGTGCAGGCCGCGTCGGACGCCGATGCCTGTGGCAGCTGCTCCGCGGCGCTCGAGCGGGACTGAGCAACCGGCGGGGTTCAGTCCTCGCCGAGCACCGCGCCCGGGTCCGACTCCAGCTCGGCAACCACGGCGCGTGCCTCCTCGGCCATGCGTGCCAGCACACGTGCCGCGTGGTCGGCCTCCTCGTCGCTGAGCGGGTCGAGGATGCGCTGGACCAGTCGTCGGTCGAGGTCGCCGAAGCGCTCGACCACCTGCTGACCCCGGCGGCTGAGCCGCAGCACGACCTGGCGGCGGTCGTCGGGGTCCTCGCCGCGCTCGACGAGGTCCTCCGACACCAGCTGGTCGACGGTGCGGGACGTCGAGGAGACGTGCCGGTCGACGGCCGCAGCGACCTCGCCGATCGTGCGGGCGCCCTCGGCCACGGCGCGCAGCGCGAGCAGGTGGTGCGGCGCGAGGTCCTGGGCGTCGGTGACGGCGGCGAGGATCCTCGCCCCGTGGTCGCGCAGGGAGAGCATCGCGGCGGTGGCCCTGGCGTGGGGGCCGTCCGCGCGGTCGTGGGTGTCGGGCACGCTGTGGCTCCTGTCCGGCTGCAGGTGTACCGACCGGATCCTGCGTCGCGCACATGTTGCGCGACGATCGCATTTGCGTCGCACGATCTTTGCGTCATGCAACGAGCATGCGTACGGTCCGGCTCCTCCCGCCCGACCCGTCCGGGCCCCTCGACGAAACGTTCTCTCCATGGCCGCCCTCGTCCGCGCCCTGTCCGCGACTGCGCGTCGCGCCCCGGTCCTGACCATCGTCGTGGTGGTCCTGCTGACCGCCGTGCTCGGCCCGCTGGCCGGCCAGGCGCAGCAGGACCAGGGCCAGGAGTCGTTCTCCCCGGACAACCCGGCGCTCGCTGCGTCCACCCTGGCGGGGGAGCTGTTCGAGGGCGCCGCCACCACCGTCGTGCAGGTGCTGGTGACCGCCGAGGACGGCGACGTGGTGTCCCCGGACGGGCTCGCGACCGCCACGGCCGTGCGCGAGGCGGTCCTCGAGGCCGTCCCGGCCGAGCAGCTGTCCGACGCGCAGGGCTCGCCGGTGGTCACCTGGATCGCACCCGTCGAGCGGTCGGTCGCGGCCGGCCAGCTCGACCCGACCTCGCTGACCGACGACGCCGCCGTCGACGCCGCCTACGAGCAGGCGCTGGGGCAGCTGCCGCCCGAGTCGCTCGGCATCACCGAGCAGCTGGTCGCGACCGACGACGGTGCCGTCGACCCCGTCGACGCGACCTCCGCGCTCGCCCTGGTGTTCCTCGACACCGACGAGATCGCCGGTGACCTCGAGGGTGTCGACGAGGTCACCGCTGCTGTCAACGCGGTCGTGCGCGACGTCGTGGACGCCGTGGCCGACGCCGACGCCCCGCTCGCGGCCGACGCGTTCGCGTTCGAGCTGCTGCTGGAGGCCGACGACTCGTTCACCGACGAGATCGGGCGACTGTTCGGCACCGCTGCGCTGATCATCGTCCTGATCCTCCTTCTCGTCTACCTGTTCCCGCCGGCCGGGGCGACCACCCGCCTACGGGCGCTGCGCCGCGCCGGCGCGGACGTCGGGCTCACGCTGTTCGTGATCCTCGCGTCGATCGCCTGGATGCAGGGCATCGGCGTGCTCCTCGGCCCGGGCTACCTCGAGCTGATCGGGGCCTTCACCCCGCCGACGCAGATCATCCCGATCCTGCTCATCGGCCTCGGGGTCGACTACGCGATCCACGTCACCGCCCGCTACCGCGAGGAGGTAGCCGAGGGCGCCTCGGTCGAGCGCGCCGTCGAGCGCGCCTCGACCACCGTCGGCGTCGCGCTGCTGCTGGCGACGATGACCACCGCGCTCGGCTTCCTGACCAACCTGTCCAACCCGGTCCCGGCCATCCAGGACTTCGGCATCCTCGCCGCCGTCGGTATCACGGTCGCGTTCCTGCTGATGCTGACGTTCCTGCCGGCCGCCCGTGTCCTGCTGGACCGGCGCGCCGACCGCGACGGCACCCTGCCGCGTGAAGCGCTCGGTGCCTCCAGCGATGGCCGGCTGTCGCGCATCACCGAGGCGACGGCCGTGCTCGGCGAGCGCTTCGCCGTGCCGGTGCTGGTCGTCGCGCTCGGCCTCGGGGGGCTCGGCGGCTACGGGCTGACGCAGCTGTCGACCGAGTTCTCCTTCGCCGACTTCGTACCCACCGACAACCCCGTGCGCCAGACCTTCCTGTCGATCGAGGAGGACTTCACCGGCGGGTTCGGCGAGCAGACCCAGCTCGTGCTCGACGGCGACCCCGCCACGGTGGAGGCCCACAACGCCACCGTCGCGGCACAGGCGGACCTCGCCGGGGTGACCGGCGTGCTCACCGTCGGCGGCCAGCCCGCGGCCGACTCGGTCGTGTCGCGCATCGGCCAGCAGCTGATGCTGGCCCAGGCCGCGCAGCAGGCGGGTGGCGGCCAGGCCGGCGGCGGCGAGGCCTCGCAGGACGCGACCGAGTCGCAGCCGGGCGAGGACGCGGCAGCTCCCGGCGGGGCCCCCGGCGCACCGGGCGGACAGGCCCCGGACCCGGCCGCGCTGGCGGCGGCGGGCGAGTTCGCCGCCACCGCGACCCAGCTCGGGCTGCAGCCCGACCTCACCATGGCCGAGGGCACCGACGTCGCCGCGGTGTACGACGCCCTGGCCGCGGTCGATCCGACGCTCGGGGCAGTGCTGTCCGGTGACGACGGCACCTACCGCGGCGCGCAGGTCGTGGTCCAGACCCAGTCCGGCCAGGTCGGCGCGCTCGTGCTCGCCGACGCGGTCGAGGAGGTCTTCGCGCCGGTGGAGGCAGCCGGCCCCGAGGTCACCGCGACGTCGACGGCGATCATCTCCGACGGCATCGTCGACGACCTGTCGTCGTCGCAGATCAGCTCGCTCGGGCTGACGCTGGCCGCTGCGACCGTGCTGCTGGTGCTGGTCTTCGGCATCCGCGACCGGCGCCCGGTCCTCGGCGTGGTGACGCTGTTCCCGGTCGGGCTGGTGCTGCTGTGGGTGTTCGGGACGATGGCCGCGACCGGCATCCCGTTCGGGCCCGTCACCTCGACGATCTCCGGGCTCGCGATCGGCATCGGGGTGCCGTTCACGATCCACATCACCAACCGCTTCACCGAGGACCTCGCGGTCCACGGTGCGGTCGACCCGGCGCTGCGCTCGACGCTGCGCCACACCGGTGGTGCGCTGGCGGGCTCCGCCCTGACCACGGTCGCCGGCTTCGCGGTCCTGGTCTCCTCCTCACTGGTGCCGTTCCGCCAACTGGGACTGGTGGTGGCCTACGCGATCGGCTTCTCGCTTCTCGCTGCGCTGCTGGTCCTGCCGAGCCTGCTGGCGATCTGGGCACGTTGGCGCGGTCTCGACACGCTGCTCGACGACCCGGCGGCCGAGCGGCACGACGCAGCGACAGGCAGCTGACACACGGGCGGGACGGTCACCAGACCCGCGTGACCGACCCACGGGCGGGACGGTCACCAGACCCGTGTGACCGACCCGTCGGCGACCTCCGACCGCACCTGCGTCGCAGCGACCGCGAGCGCCGGGTCGTGCGTGACGAGCAGCAGCGCGGTGTCGAGTCCGGGCAGGGCGTCCTGCAGCGCCTCGACGGCCGGGAGGTCGAGGTGGTTGGTCGGCTCGTCGAGGACCACGAGCTCCACCGGTGACGTCGCGCCGGCGTCCAGGACTCCCCCGGGGACGACGCCGAGTCGAGCGGCGGTGCCGAGTACGCGCCCGCGCAGGCACCGGAGCAGGCTGGACGTCCCGGCACCGTTGGGCCCGGCGACGTGGACCCGCTCCCCGCGTCGCAGCGCCACGTCGACGTCGCGCAGCACCACGTCCCCGCCTGCGTGGGGCACCACTGCGCCCGTGCTGCGCGCACCCCCCGGTCCGTGTACGGCTCCTGGACGCCGGACGGCCCGTCCGGAGGAGTTCGGGCCGACCCTCGCTCAACGCGACACGCAGTCCGGGTCGGGTGAGCCGTCGGCGGCCCGCCGCACCCGTGCGGCGAGGTCCGGGTCCTCGTCGGTGAAGCGCTCGTCCACGCGGGCCAGTCCGTCCGTCGCGAGCGCGACGTTGACGCTGGTCCCGTCGACCACGCGCACGACCTCGGCGAGCGTGCGGCCGAACGGGTCGGTCGCGGGCGCGCCGGCCGGGCGGTACAGCGCGACGCGCTGCCCGGCGACGAGTTCTGCGGTGCGTCGGGCGGACTCGGGGCCGCAGGTCTCCAGCGGTTCGCGCAGCTCCGGGGCGTCGGTGATCGCGAGCCGCACACGGGTCCCGTCGGCCAGCACGACGGTGTCGCCGTCCACCACGTCGACGACCTCGGCACTGCGCACGGGCGCGAGGCCGTCCCCTCGTGGCGAGGTGCCGTCGCGGCCGGTGTCGCCTGCGGGCGTCGGGATGCAGCCGGCGATCAGGAGCCCCAGCACGGCGCAGGGGACGGCTGCCATGGCCGACCCGCGGGTCGCGCGGGCGCCGAGCGATGTCGGCGGGGCGGGATGGCTCACGCCGTGCTTCGGACCTCGTCGAGGATCGTGCCGAGTCGACGCAGGTCGGTCTTCGGCACCGCCTCGATGCCCAGCCGGGCGGCGTTGGCATGGAGCGTCGCGTCGAGGTGCGCGGAGAACAGCACGATGCGGCCGGCGAACCCCTCCGCCTGCAGCCGCTCGGCGACCTCGATGCCCGTGGCCCCGGGCATGCGGTGGTCCAGCACGACCAGCGCCGGGGTGACCGCCAGCGCGGCGGACAGCCCCCCGGGGCCGTCGCTGGCCTCGTGGAACACGACGCCGTCGCGACGCAGGAACGTGCTCGCCATCAGCAGCACGTCGGGCTCGTCGTCGACCAGCAGCACGTCGGTCATCGGCGTGCCTGCGGCAGCACGACCTCGAGCACCGCGCCGCCGGTGGGGTGTTCGTGGGCGTCCAGCGTGCCCCCCATCAGCTCGACCAGGCGACGGCACAGCGGCAGGCCGACCCCGGCGCGGTCACCGCCACCGGCGTCGTCGGCACGCAGCAGCTCGGCGGGGTCGTCGCCGAGGCCGGGCCCGTGGTCACGGACCTGCACCACGACGCTGTCGCTGCGGCGCAGCAGCACGACGCTGACCGGGCCCTGCGCGTGCCGGTGGGCGTTGTCGAGCAGCTGCACGAGGACCTGTTCGATCCGGCCGGGGTCGGCGTGGACCGGCGGCAGCCCGGCCGGTGGGGCGCCGACCTCGGTCCGGCCGTGGGCGTCGAACAGGCTGGCTGCAGCCGACACGACGTCGGGCAGGTGCACGTCCACCGGGCGCAGCAGCAGGTCCTGGTTCGCGCCGATGCGGCCGTGGTCGAGGAAGCCCTGCGCGAGGTGGCGCAACGTGCGGGCCTGGCGCTGCAGCGCGACCCCCACGCGCTGGACCTCGTGGCCCTCGATGCTGCCCGCGGCGAGCGCCTCGGAGAGTCCGAGGATCGTCGCGATCGGGGTCTGGACGTCGTGGCTCACCGCGGCCAGCAGCTGGTCGCGCAGTCGCAGCGTCTCGCTGCGGGCGAGGCGGCGGTGCAGCGAGCGGCTGCGCGCCGTGTGGCCCGCGACGACGGAGAACTGGGCCAGCAGTGCCCGCTCCTCGCCGCTCCAGCCGTCGTCGCGCCACACCTCGATGCGCCCGTGCCCGGCGTCGCCGCCGTCGACGGGCACGTCCAGGGCCTCGCCATCGCGCTCCCCGACGAGCACGGTGCGCCGCGGGAACCCCGGCATCCACCAGGAGACCTCCGCGCCCTCGGCGGCGAAGAGTCGCAGCGCCGCGTTGGCGGCCACGGTCATCGTGTCGCTGTCGCGCTGGTTGTCCAGCAGCTCGAGGCTGACCTCCTGGAGGACCTCGAGCCGAGCGAGGCGCTGCCGGTCGCTCCTGGCCACGGCCAGGTCGGCCGCACGGGCGGCGAGCTGCTCCAGTGCCTCGATGCGGTCGGTCTCGTCGTGCATGGCCACGACCGCGCCGAGGACGTTGCCGTCGTCGTCGACCAGCTGACGTCCGGTGCACGAGACGCGCCGGACGGCGCCGCCGGGGGGTGCGATGACCTGAGGCACGTTCTCCACGGTCTCGCCGCGCAACGCCCGGAGCAGCGGGATCTGGTCGGTCGCGAGCAGGGTCGCGCCGTCCGCGTCGTACAGGCCGTAGTGCTCCGCGTAGCGCTCGGGGTCCACGGCCTCGATGGTCTGGCCGTGGATGCGCTCGGTCGCGCGGTTGAACAGCACCAACCTGCCCTCGGCATCACACGCGGCGATGCCGTCGGCGAGCGAGTCGAGGAGTGCGGCGACGAACTCCGAGCGCTGGGCGAGCCCGGCCCCGCCGACGAGCAGCGCTGCGTGCTGGTCCTGCTGGGTCGTCACGTGGTCCCTCCCCCCACGAGGCTACGTCCGTCCGCGAGGCTACGTCGTGGCAGCGCCGACGTCCCCGCGCCGGCGACGGGTCGACCGGGTGGCGAACGACCGGGGCACGCGGCAGGATCGCCGCCACGACGACCCGGGGGAGCGCATGGCGCAGGACGCGGACGTGATCGTGGTGGGCGCTGGGCTCGCCGGGCTGGTGGCTGTCGCGGAGGCGGCGGACGCCGGCGCGCGCGTCCTGCTGCTGGACCAGGAGCCGGAGCAGTCGCTCGGTGGCCAGGCGTGGTGGAGCTTCGGTGGGCTGTTCCTGGTCGACTCGCCGGAGCAGCGGCGCATGCGCATCAGCGACTCCCACGAGCTCGCGTGGCAGGACTGGGTCGGCACGGCCGGTTTCGACCGGGAGCGCGAGGACCACTGGCCGCGGCAGTGGGCCGAGGCCTACGTCGACTTCGCCGCCGGCGAGAAGCGCTCGTGGCTCGCCGAGCAGGGACTGAAGCTGTTCCCGATCGTCGGCTGGGCCGAGCGCGGTGGGGGGCTGGCCAGCGGGCACGGCAACTCCGTTCCACGCTTCCACATCACCTGGGGCACGGGCCCTGGGGTCGTCGAGCCCTTCGAGCGGCGCGTGCGCGAGCACGTCGCGGCGGGTCGCGTGGAGCTGCGCTTCCGCCACCGCGTCGACGGCCTCGCGATCACCGACGGCACCGTCACCGGCGTCCATGGCGCCGTCCTGGAGCCCTCCGACGTCGAACGCGGCGTCAAGTCCTCGCGCACCGAGGTCGGCGCGTTCGAGCTGTCGTCCCAGGCGGTCGTGGTGACCTCCGGCGGCATCGGGGCCGACCACGACCTCGTGCGGGAGAACTGGCCGGTGGAGCGGCTCGGGCAGCCCCCGGCGCGGATGCTCTCCGGGGTGCCGGACCACGTCGACGGGCGCATGCTCGGCATCACCGAGCAGGCTGGCGGCTCGGTCGTCAACCGCGACCGCATGTGGCACTACGTCGAGGGCATCGAGAACCACGCCCCGATCTGGTCCAGCCACGGCATCCGCATCCTGCCCGGCCCGTCGTCGCTCTGGCTGGACGCGACCGGGCACCGGCTGCCGGTGCCCGGACTGCCCGGCTTCGACACCCTCGGCACGCTCGAGCTGATCCAGCGCAGCGGGTACGACTACTCGTGGTTCGTGCTGACCGAGCGCATCATCGAGAAGGAGTTCGCGCTGTCGGGCTCCGAGCAGAACCCGGACCTGACCGGCCGCTCCGTGCGGGGCCTGGCCAACCGCCTCGGCTCGGGGCCGCCCGGGCCGGTGCAGGCGTTCATGGACAGGGGCGTCGACTTCGTCGTCGAGGACAGCCTCGAGGCGCTGGTCCGGGGCATGAACGCGCTGACCGACGAGCCGCGCCTGGACTTCGACACCGTGCGGCGCGAGGTGCAGGCGCGCGACCGGCAGCTCGCCAACCCGTTCTCCAAGGACCTGCAGGTCATGGCGCTGCAGCAGCAGCGTGGGTTCCTCGGCGACAGGGTCATGCGCACCGCACCGCCGCACCGGATCCTCGACCCGGCGGCAGGGCCGCTGATCGGCGTGAAGCTCAACATCCTCACACGCAAGACCCTCGGCGGGCTCGAGACCGACCTGCAGGGCCGGGTCATCGCGCGCGACGGCTCCGGGCCCCTGCCGGGGTTGTACGCGGCGGGCGAGGTGGCAGGGTTCGGCGGTGGCGGGATGCACGGCTACCGGGCGCTGGAGGGCACGTTCCTCGGCGGCTGCATCTTCTCCGGTCGCGCAGCCGGGCGGGCCGTCGGCGCCGCGGTGGCGTAGGCGACCGCCGCGCGGGCCGTCGCCGACCTCAGTCGGCTCCGGGAGGCGCGTCGTCGTCGGGCACCGACGCCTCCTCGGGTACCCGACCCTCGATGCGGTCCAGGGGGGACTCGCGCAGGCGCTCGCGCGCCTCGGCGGCGCGGTCGCGGGCATCGGCCGCGCGGTCCCGCGCGTCGGTGGCCCGGACCCGTGCCTGCTCGCCGAGGTCGTGGGCGACCTCCTGCAGTTCGTGCGCGAGCTCGCGGGCCTGCTCGGCGAGCTCGGCCGCACGGTCGCGGGCCTGGGGCGAGAGCCGGTCGGCGGCGTGGTCGGCGAGCTCACGGGCGCGGTCACCGGCCCGTCGCAGCCGGGTCTCGACCTCGCTCGACACGGCGAGCTCGGCCATGCGCGAGCGGGCCGTCTCGACGGCCTCGGCCATCGCGTCGCGGTAGCGCTCGAGGTTCTCCCGCGCGGTCGCGGTCGGCGTTCCGGGCGTGGGGTACGGCGGCCACCACGGGGCGGTCGGGTCGGCCTGCGGGTAGCTCGCCCGCAGCTCCTCGGTGCGCTGCAGCATGGTCGCCGCCATGCGCCCGGTCAGGGCGGCGGCGTCCTCGCCGTCGTCGCGGGGCAGCAGGTCGAGCACCAGGCCCACGTGGGCGTCGCGGTGGGGCAGGCGCGCGACCGGTGAGAACGCCCGCTGCGCGCCGAAGCTCGTCGCGACCAGCACCCGGGCGCCGGCGTCCAGCGCGAGGCGTGCGGCGCCGTGCCGCAGCGGTAGCAGGGTCCCGTCGTGGGTGATCGTGCCCTCGGGGGCGACGTACACGGTGCCGCCGTCGCGCAGCACCGAGACCGCCGCGTCGTAGGCCTGCGCGCGTCCGTCACCGTGCTCGCGGGCGACCGGGATCGCACCCGCGCCGCGTGCGAGGAAGCCCAGGACGGGCACGTCGAAGACCTCGGCCTTCGCCAGTGGCCGCACGAAGGCACCGACGTGGCGCCGCACGGCCTCGGCGACCAGGAACGGGTCGACGTTGGAGGTGTGGTTCGCCACCACCACCAGCGGCGTGTCCGCTGGAGGGACCTCGCCGTGGACCTGCACGGCGACCCGCCAGCCGAACAGCCGCAGCACGCGCAGCACGGCTCCCACCACCCAGCGCCACGCCCACGGCGTGCCGTCCTGCCCACGTGCGAACATGTCGGTGACCTCCCTCGGGCGGACCGTAGGCGGCCACGCGGACCTACGGTCCGACTCCGGTCCGACTCCGGTGCGACTCCGTTGCGTGGTCCGGCACGGCGGCCGGTTGTCGCAGCTCGCTGGTCGGTTGTCGCTGGTCGGTTGTCGCTGGTCCGTGGCAGGGGAGTGGTGCCGGTGGTGGTGCGACGCGAGGAGCGTGACGGGCGCCGGGTCGTCGTCAAGCACACCGGGTACGACGCGCGGACCGAGGCCGCGGGACTCGCGGCGCTCGCCGCCGCGGGGGCGCACGTGCCGGAGGTGGTCGACGTGCGCCGCGACCGTCTCGTGACGATGGAGGTCGTCGGCGACGGTGACTGGGAGGCGTGCGGTGCACGGCTGGCGACGGTGCACCGCAGCACCGCCGACGGCTTCGGGCGGGACGGCGACGGGGCGATCGGGCCGCTGGTCCTGCCGGGTGGCCGCGGCCGGGACTGGCCGCAGGTGTACTGGACGCTGCGGCTCGAGCCGTGGGTCGACGCCCTGCCGACGGGGCTGGCGCGACGCCTGCGCAGCGCCGCGGACGGGGGTGCGCTGGCGTCCCTGCTCGAGCACGACGCAGTGCCGTCGCTGGTCCACGGCGACCTGTGGTCCGGCAACGTGGTCGGCGGGCAGTGGCTGGTCGACCCGGCGGCGCAGCACGCGGACCGTGAGCTCGACCTGGCGATGGCCGCGCTGTTCGGCGGGTTCCCCCCCGCGTTCCACGCCGGGTACGCAGCGGTCTGGCCGCAGGACGCGGGCTGGCGCGAGCGGCTGCCGGCCCAGCAGCTGCACCACCTGCTGGTCCACGTCGCCCTGTTTGGCGGCGGGTACGTGCAGCAGGTCGCCGAGCGCCTCGACGCGCTCGGTTGGTGAGCACGGTGCCGCCGACCGGTGCACGCCGGGGCGGGTCGGACCGCTCAGGCTGGGTCGGCCAGCACGCGACCGGCCGTGGCGTCGCGCAGCGCTGCGGTGAAGCTCCCCGCGACGTCGCTGGGGACGGCGACACGCAGTTGGACGCGGGCCCCGTGGGCGGCGTGCAGGACCTGTGCGCCGTGTGTCGCGAGGGTCGCCTCGACGGCGGCCGTGAGCTCGTACGGGTGGTCCACCAGGAGCACGTCGAGCGGCGGTCGCTCGTGGACCTCGAGCAGTCCCAGCGCGGCGCTCGCGGCGGCGCCGTAGGCCCGCACGAGCCCGCCACGACCGAGGTTGGTCCCGCCGTACCAGCGCGTCACGGTGCAGACCACGTCGACCAGCTCGGCGGCGGCGAGGCGTCGCAGCACCGGCGGGCCGGAGGTGCCGGCGGGTTCGCCGTCGTCGCTGCTGCGCTCGGGGCCGTCCGCCAGCCGCAGCGCCCAGACCACGTGCGTGGCGTCGCGGTGCGTCGCACGGACCGCCTCGACGACGTCGAGTGCGCCCTGCTCGGACCGTGCCGGTGCGACGTGGGCGACGAAGCGCGAGCCGCGGTCGCGGTGCACCGGACCGTCGACGGGCCCGGCGGGCGTGCGCAGCAGTTCCACGTCGTCCTCGTCCACGGGGGGGCGCGAGCATGTCGTTGCCTGGCCCAGCCGTCCATCCGACGCCGACGCCGACCTGTCGCGTGGATGGTTCCCGATCGCCCACGTGTGCCGGTGGCGCGAGCGTCGTCGGGATGTCATCTTGGCGGGGTTGCTGTGCACTGCCGCGGAGCACCACAACGGAGAGGGACCACCGATGAACGTCGTCGTCAGAGGGCTCATGGCCCTGGGCATGGGCATGTACGCCACGCTGCACCTGTTGCAGGCGGCCCGTGGTGACGCTCCGCTGTGGACGACGATCGCGTTCGGTGCGGCCGCGCTCGTCGCGCTCGGCCTCGTGGTGGCACTGATCGCCGTCGGGGACGGGGCGGCCGAGGGGCGCGTCGAGGACGCTGCGGCCGGGCTCTCGCTGATGTCCGCCCTGGCGCTGACCGCCACGCTGACCGTCGGCTTCTTCGGTGTCGAGGACGTGCTGCGGGTGGAGAGCATCATGGCCTACGTCGCCGAGGGCGCGGTCCTGCTGGCATGGGTCACCGGACGCCTCTCGCCGCAGAGCACGATGGAGATGAACAGGGACGACGTGGCGGCGGAGAACCCCGAGCCCAGCACCTGACACGGGCGCGACCACGCCGCACTGCGTCGTGTCCACGCCCCTGGGCCTCCCGGTGATCGCCTCCCAGCCTCACCGGGCCCCGACCCCGGTCCTCACGGGCCGGGGTCGTGCGTGCCACCCGGGTCGGCGCAGCAGGTCGGGGTCGGTGCGGGGTCGCCCCGGGCCGGTCAGCTCGCGGGGGTGGTGCGGACCTCGATCTGGCCCTCCAGCGTGCGGTGCACCGGGCAGCGGTCCGCGATGCGCAGCAGGTCCGCCCGCTGCTCCTCGTCGAGGTCGCCGTGCAGCTCCACGTGGCGTCGGAACAGCTCGATGCGGCCCTCGCTGTGCTCACAGTCCGCGCAGTCGCGGGCGTGCAGGCGCTCGAAGTCGACGCTGACGGTCGCCTGCTCGAGCGGGTAGCCCTTGCGGTCGGCGTAGATCCGCAGCGTCATCGACGTGCAGGACGCCAGTGCGGCGCCGAGGTACTCGTACGGCGTCGGCCCGGTCTCGGTGCCACCCGCCTCCTCGGGCTCGTCCACGCGCAGGTTGAACCCCCTGGCGACGACGTCGGCGTTGAGCCCGTCCCGGGTCGTGGCCACCACGCGTGGGTCGTCGTACGCGCTGGCGTCGTCGTCGCCCGTCTCGGGCGTCCGGGCCGGGGCGACCGGTTCGGCGGGCAGGTAGCGCGTCGCCCAGCTCGCGATGACCTCGGCGGCGTACGCAGCGTCGTCCGGGTCGGTCAGCAGGTGGTCGGCGTCGTCGAGCGAGACGAAGCTGCGGGGGTGGCGCGCGGCCTGGAAGAGCCTGGCGGCGTTGTCGATCCCGACGGTGTCGTCCAGCGGAGCGTGGAGGAACAGTGTCGCGACACCGAGGTCGGGCATGCGCTCCAGCAGGTGCTGGTCGGACAGGTCCTCGACGAAGGCCGCCCCGACCGTGAACCGTCGACCACCGATGGTGGCCTCGGCCTCGCCGTCCTCGCGCAGCCGGTCCTCGTCGACGTGGATCGCCCCGCGGACGTGCTCCACGTCGGCCGGCGCACCGATGGTGGCCACGGCCCGCACGTCGGACAGGCGGTCCGCCGCCGTCAGCACCGCGGCACCGCCGAGCGAGTGGCCCACCAGCAGCGTCGGGGCGGCGATCGTGTCGGCCAGGTAGCCGGCGGCCGCGACGAGGTCGGCGACGTCGGCCGAGAAGGTCGTCTCGGAGAACTCCCCACCGCTGGCCCCCAGGCCGGCGAAGTCGAACGACAGCACGGCGATGCCACGGTCGGCCAGGGCGCGCTGCACGCGTCGGGCCGCGCGCAGGTCCTTCGAGCAGGTGAAGCAGTGGGCGAACACCGCGGTCGCCCGGACCGGGCCGTCGGGGCGTTCGATGCGGGCGGCGACCTCGTGGCCACGGGGGCTGTCGAAGCGGCAGGTGGAGCTGGTGACCACGGTGGGCCTCTCGCGTCGGGTGGGTTGTCGGGTGGGTCCAGGATGGGCGGTATTCGAGCGGGCGGGGGACGGCCGGGTCCACAACGGGCCGGGACCCGGGCACGAGCCTGCCCGACGGGCAACGCGGCCGTGGCGCCGGAACGTCCCTCGTGCGACCGGCCACGCAGCACGCCCGGCCAGCGGCTTGACTGCGGTGCTGGAGCACGACAGCACCAGCCCACCGGGAGAGCCGCACCGATGATCCACCACAGCCCGCTGCCGAACATCGACATCCCGGAGGTGCCGCTGACGCCGCACGTGCTGCAGCATGCGCAGCGCCTCGCGGACAAGCCGGCCCTGATCGACGGCCCGAGCGGCCGCACCCTGACCTACGGCGAGCTCGACGGCGCCGTGCGTGCGCTCGCAGGCGGGCTGACGGCCCGTGGCTTCGGCAACGGCGGGACGCTCGCGATCCTCGCACCGAACCTGCCGGAGTACGCGGTGGTGTTCCACGGCGTGGCGTTCGCCGGTGGGACCGTGACCACGATCAACCCGACCTACACGGCCAAGGAGGTCCGCCACCAACTGCAGGACGCCGGCGCGACGATCCTCGTGACCATCGGGATGTTCCTCGAGACGGCCCGCGAGGCCGCCGAGGGCACGAAGGTCGAGCAGGTCGTGACCATCGACCCCGTCGAGGGCGTGCCGAACCTCAAGGACCTGTTCGGTGCCCCGCTGCCCGAGCAGGCCGAGGTCGACCTCGACGACGTGGTCGTGCTGCCGTACTCCTCGGGCACCACCGGCCTGTCGAAGGGCGTGATGCTGACCCACCGCAACCTGGTCGCGAATGTCGAGCAGACGCTGCAGCCGGCACAGTTCACCGAGGACGAGACGTTCATCGCGGTGCTGCCGTTCTTCCACATCTACGGCATGCAGGTCCTGATGAACGCCGGCCTGGTCGCCGGCGCCACGATCGTGACGATGCCGCGCTTCGACCTCGAGCAGTTCCTCGCCCTGCACCAGGAGCACGGCATCACGCGATCGTTCGTCGCGCCCCCGATCGTGCTGGCGATGGCCAAGCACCCGCTGGTCGACGACTACGACATGTCGAAGCTCGAGCAGGTGTTCTCCGGAGCAGCTCCGCTGTCGGCCGAGCTCGCCCAGGAGGCGGCGGAGCGGCTCGGCTGCGAGGTCGTGCAGGGCTACGGCATGACCGAGCTGTCGCCGGTGTCGCACCTGACGCCGCCGGGGATGTTCAAGGCCGGCTCGGCGGGCGTGACGGCCCCCAACACCGACGTGCGCATCGTCGACCCCGCCACCCAGGAGGACCTCGGCCTCGACGAGGACGGCGAGGTCTGGGTCCGTGGGCCGCAGGTGATGAAGGGCTACCTCAACAACCAGCAGGCCACCGAGAACTCGATCGTCGAGGGCGGCTGGATGCGCACCGGTGACGTCGGCCACATCGACGCCGACGGCCACCTGTTCATCGTCGACCGGCTCAAGGAGCTGATCAAGTACAAGGGCTTCCAGGTGCCGCCGGCCGAGCTCGAGGCGCTGCTGCTGACCCACCCGGACGTCGCGGACGCCGCCGTCATCGGCCAGCCCGACGACGAGGCGGGCGAGCTGCCGATCGGGTTCGTCACGCGCAAGCCGGGCACGGACGTGACCGAGGAGGACCTCAAGGCGTTCGTCGCCGGGGAGGTCGCCACCTACAAGCAGCTGCACCGCATCACGTTCCTCGACGAGGTGCCGAAGTCGGCCAGCGGCAAGATCCTGCGCCGGGTGCTGCGCGACGAGCACCTGTGAGCCACGCGGCCCCTGTGTGACGCACCGACGCCCGGGCACTCGGCCCGGGCGTCGGTCGTCGTGGACGTGCTCAGCCCTCGGCGTCGGTCGAGGTCGGTGTCGGCGTCGGGCTCGGTGTCGGGCTCGGTTCGGTCGACGGGACCGGCGTGGGCTCGGCGTCGGGCTCGGCCGTCACGGCCTGCTCCTCGGCAGCCGGGGCGAGGGTCTGGCCGTAGGACGCGGCCAGGCGGGTGACGACGTCGGCCAGGATCTCGCGCGTGACGGGCCGGTCGGGGCAGAACGAGCCGTCGGACCGGCAGGGTGCCAGGATCCCGGCGTCGATCACGGCAGCGATGTCCTGGGAGAACAACGAGCCCTGGCGCACGTCCTGCGGCGCCGCATGGCCCTCGGGCAGGTCCAGCAGGCGGTTGACGATCGCGGCGAGCTGGTTGCGCTGGATCGGCTCCTGCGGGCAGAAGTTGCCCTGGTCGTCGCAGCCGCGCGTCCCGCCGGCCGCGGCCAGGGCAGAGGTGGCGCGTGCGAAGCGGTCGTCGACCACGTCGACGAAGCGGGTGCCGCCGTCCGGCAGACCCAGCGCGTCGGCGACGAACACGGCAAGCGGACCGCGGGTGACGGTGCCGGCCGGGCAGAAGCGGTGCGCCCGGCGGGGGTCGCAGCCGGTGGTGATGCCGTCGGAGACGAGCTGCTCGATCGCCTGCTGGTGCACCGAGCGGTCGTCGTCCGAGAAGGTGCCGTCGTGGACCGCTCCGTCCGAGCAGCCGATGCGCTGCGGCCCGACCGCGAGGCTGTCGATGCGCACCTCGTTGTCGGCGGCGGAGGGGTCGCCGCCACCGTGGTAGAGGTCCATCCACATGGTCTGGACGCCGAGGGAGGACTCCCCGGCGCGGCGGTAGCGGATGTCCTGTCGGTCCAGGCCGACCTGGCCGTCCACCCAGCCGCGCACGCGACCGTCGGCGACGCCCGGGGTGTTCATCCGCACGTGGCCCTCGACGCAGTACCAGCGGCCGTGGTCCAGCGTCGCGACGGACTCGTCCCACATCAGGATGTCGCCGTACGGCAGGCGGTGGTCGGGCACGTCCAGGTGGTAGAGGTAGGTACCGAGCAGCGTCTTGTCGTCGGGCCCGTTCGGGTAACCCTCTTGGCCCCACGCGGGGTAGGTGCGCGAGAAGATCTGGCGGGCCGTCCAGCACGGCTGGCTGGTGGTCGACTGCTTGCCGCCGAGGCAGCGGTAGGTGTTGTTCAGCGCCGCGAGGCCGGGCAGCTTGCCGCGGTTGGGCGGCTGGACGTAGAAGTCGTCGTCCAGCCAGAGCCAGTAGCGGAAGTACGCCTGGTCGACGTAGCTGCGCCCCGAGAGGGTGCGCAGGTCCACCTGGCCGCCCGCGGCGCCGAACTCGCCCTTGTTCAGCCACGTGCCCATGGTGCGGCCGTCGTGGCCCTGGCTGCTGGTGCCCCAGCCCCACAGGCGCCAGCCCGGGTCGGTCGGCACGCCGTCGGTGAAGTCCTCGTCGGCCCAACGGGGCTCCAGGTCGGCCGCGTTGGCCGTGCCGGTCACCAGGACGGCGAGCAGCAGTGCGAGGACGAGCGCGACGGGACGGCGTGCCATGTGGTGCTCCGGATGGCCGCGGTGGCGGCTGGCTGGGCGCGGACCGTAGCCACGGGAGGTGGTCGGCACCTGCGTCAGCGACCCGTCGGCGGGTCTGGTGGACACCCTCGGCCCGGGGTGTGCGGCCACCGTCCGTCCGGTCAGGTTCCGCGGCGGTTTCGGCGCAGAGGGAACTCGGTCGTCGCGACGACCTCGCCAGCGCCGGGTGGCAGGTCGACCCGACGGCCCCCGGGTGGGTCAGCGGTCGCGGGTGGTGGCGCTCCCGGCATCGTCAGGTGTCGCGCTCCGCGAGCAGGTGCCGGTAGCGATCCGCCGTCTCGGCGTCGAAGGCCACGAGCACGACCCGGTCCACGTCGACGTCGGTGCCCACGGTCGTGCGCACCGCGATCCGTGCCGCTGCGTCCTTCGGGTAGCCGTACACGCCGGTGGAGATCGCCGGGAAGGCCACCGTGCGCGCCCCGACCTCGGCTGCCACCTCGAGGCTCCGTCGGTAGCAGGAGGCCAGCAGTGCGGGCTCGCCGACCTCGCCGCCGTGCCACACCGGCCCGACGGTGTGCACGACCCAGTCGGTGGGCAGCGCGAACCCGGGCGTGGCCTTCGCGTCGCCGGTGTCGCAGCCGTGCAGCTCCCGGCAGGCCTCCAGCAGGCGTGGCCCGGCGGCCCGGTGGATCGCGCCGTCGACGCCACCACCCCCGAGCAGCGACTCGTTGGCCGCGTTGACGATCGCATCGACCGCCA
>Ga0136604_1000427_pt1 | contig 21046 bp, 24 predicted proteins | sample AntRauFillE10628_FD_104928 | JGI IMG/M metagenome (GOLD analysis project Ga0136604, IMG submission 104928) | Saline lake microbial communities from Rauer Islands, Antarctica - Metagenome Filla E10 #628 | ecosystem: Environmental > Aquatic > Non-marine Saline and Alkaline > Saline | place...
ATCACTTAGAGTGATGGAATCACTCTTTTATTTATAATTATCAATTCACCTAAAAATATGTGATTTTCAGAGAATGATAACAGTTCGTTTTCGTTTTATAACAATTAAGCAAATTACTTGTCATCCCGCACCTCGATGCGGGATCTCGAAACATTTTATAGCGTTGTTCTAGTTTAAATTTTTTTTCGGTTTATATTGCTTCGCGAGATCCTGAATCTCCTGAAGGGATGCCTTCGGCGAAGTTCAGGATGACATAGTTGCTATTTTTAATTGGTCAACGCGTTATTATTAACCTGTTTTTATTATAATTGCCACAACCAAATTTCTTTGTGAATAATCCAAGCCAAGCGAAAATACAACACTCCCATCTCAACCATAGCTAAAATAGCTCAATTATTTAAGCAAATGTACAGGAAGTGTGTCGTTTAGTGCTTTAAAGCGGTAGATATGATAAGGGGCGTGCTCGGCTATATGCTCTTTACTTTGCAACATCAAATTGGGGATATCACTGTCAGCAAGATATATATTACCCCCATTGGTCAATGAAAGTCCGTCGGCCCACTGGATCCGGTCATCTTTGATGAGCGTAAAGCCCTTGCCTTTGGGTGTAACCACATAAACCCCCTGATGTTCAATATCGGTAATATATATATTGCCGTTGAAGTCCGTTCGGATACCGTCACTTAATGGTTTTTCTGCAACAGCCTCTACCCCATTGGCTACTTCGCTTTGCTTTAACGTAAAGTCGGTTAAAACCGCTGTAGGGATTCGGAACAACTTACTGTGTCCCATAGCAGCATAATAGACGTATTTCCCATCACGGCTGAAATCTATGCCATCGATACCGGTAAGCAAATCAATCAACCCGCCCAGGAAGCGCATTTTTTTTGTGGGCGTTACCGGTACAAAACCTTCATCCCTCACACTGGGATGGCCGACTAAACGGTTTACACTCTCCCCTGTTCTTAGGTTATATATTGCCAAACTGGGCTTTTTACCAAAAAAACTCACATTGGCTACTACAAGGTACGTACCGTCGGGCGATACAGATAAGTCATTAAAGAAAGACAATTTTCCGGCCACATCGGATGGGAAACGGTACTCATGTGCAACCTGGTCAGTGGTTAAATCAAAAGCAATAACTTTAACAGGATCAAAACCATGATTCCCGTGATCAATTACCCACAAACGATTTTGCTGATCGGTAAATACCCCTAAAGGAGTAACCAAGCTATCCTGATAGCCGATATCAGGATAAGGTTGAGCTTCACCGTTTACGATCTCCATCAATTTGATTCTTTCCGGTCTGCTCTCGGGATGAATGGTAAAGAATACCCTTGTGGCGGTACTTGTATCTTTACTTGCTGCTACGTTACCAACCGCTTTATCATGAGCAATGACTAACTCTAATTGTGATTTATTATAGAATGATGCCGTTGAAACATCTTTGTATTCTTCGCCTCCGCCATATCTCAGCCGAAGAAATATGGCTAAAATGATTAGGAGTCCAACAACGGCCAAGGCGGCGTATTTTAAAATCTTGAGTAGCAATTTCATATCTATACCATAGGTTTTGTATTGCTAAGGATTTTTGAAATACCTTCCCGTCCGAACGCTGGGGTTGCGGTCAGACGGGTTTATAAAGTAAGCTACCCGTCGGACGGCAACTTCAGCCGTCTGACGGGGTTCTTCAAGGGGCCTCGTTAAGTAACCGGTTCGTAATTATGCTATAAACACTCATCGTTGTATTAAGAGTAGATTCTACACCTGACTCATAACCAGTTTATCAAACAGTTTATCGCTTAATACCTTTCGCAGCATTATCAGCGGTTTCGCCATCTTTCCTTTGGCGTAGCGTGTCTTCGGCTTCTTGGCTGCTACCGCTTTGGAGATCGTCTTTGCAATCACTTCGGGAGATGATCCTCCGCCTTTCTGGTATGAATCGTGGGTTGCCTTACTCACACTTTTGGCCATATCCGCGTAGGCCGTATCACCGGAACGCTCCATCATGGGATCATTCATTACCTCCCCAAATTCCGTCACGATGATTCCCGGTTCAATAATCACCACATCAATACCGAATTGGGCCACTTCCAGGCGCAGGCAGTCGCTCCAACCCTCAAGCGCGTGCTTGGTGGCGTGATACCAGGCGCCCAGCGGGGTGTACATTTTACCGCCCATGGACGACATATTTATGATTTTGCCCGAACGCTGTTCTCTCATATACGGCAAAACCAGTTGCGTCAGGCGGGCCAGTCCAAAAATATTCACTCCAAACTGCCGGCGGGCGTCTTCAATGGTGGTATCTTCCACAGCTCCATAGATGGCATAGCCGGCATTGTTGACGAGCACATCCACCCCGCCATGGGTTTCGCGGATGGTATCTACCACATTTTGAATGTCCTCGTCAATGGTAATGTCCATCTTGATGGCTGTGGCGCCGCGCTCTTCAAGGTCCTTCATTTTTTCCACTCTGCGAGCTGCCACATATACCATCAGCCCGTCGTCCAACAGTTGCTTTGCGGTTGCTTTTCCTATCCCCGAGGAGGCCCCGGTTACCAGTGCTATTTTTTGTGTGTTCATTCCAGAATAATTTTTATTTAGGTTTAGATTGAATATTCATTCGGTATTTTAATTAAAATTTTTTAGCCATTCACAATGCTAATCCAGGATGTATTAATGGCTTACTGTAATATGCTATCGGTTACACTTTGATGGTTCGACAGCTTCATTTGTATTACCGTTTTAATATTTCCATAGCACAGTTCTGCCATCAGATCCAGCGGAATATCCCGCAGGATTCCCTCTTTAATATTTTTCTCAAAGAACAAATACATAGACTTATAGTGTTGCCGAGCTTCATTTTTCACTTTCTCAGTAATAATGGGCGTAAACGCTACCTGCTCTGTAAAACTATACTTCAGCGGGTTTTCCGTGTAGTAGAAATAAATCGCTTGGAATACCTCGGAAAAAACCTCTTCCGCGGATCGAGTTTCAGCCAGAGCAGAGCCGATACAAGCCCCGAACTCTTTTTTGATATCAAGATAAAGTTCGTTCAGTATTTCCTCTTTGCTGTCAAAGTGATGATAGATCGTTCCTACCGCCACGTTTGCGTCCGCTGCAATTTTCGACATAGGCGTGTTATGCACCCCCCGTTCGGAAATCAGCTTGAGCGTACTGGTTAAAATGGCTTTTTTTTTCATAGCGATTGAATGTTCATTCGGTAATATACACACCTTTTTGACTCGGCCAAAATATTTCTTTCGACTTTCATCAGGATTTATATTTATTATAGTTATTGGATAATTTTTAAGTGTACTATCATTACAAACTTTGATATCAAATAAATTTGGTGAACATGGCTTTTAGAATGCTATACATTTTAGGTTTGCTACTATTTTTGCTTAATGCCTGTAATGAGCGTTTAGCTTCCAGCCCGGAAACACCCTCGAGTGAGATAATCACCTATAAAAATATGGAAATGACCCGGGCTGATAGTTCAGAAATTTCTCCAGCCGTACGCCTGCGTTACAGAACCGACAGCGAAATAATAACAGCACTCCTAATAAATGAAGAAAATAATACTCAAATTGAACTGCCCTCCGAACTGATCGACATGTTATATAATGGATTGCTTCACATCTATAAAAGCGATATTGAAGAAGCACAAGAAGTAACTAAAGATTATGAAATCCATCGCACTGTCCTGGCCGGCGCGAGCAGACGGCTGTATTTGCGAATAGATAAAGATCAAGGATGGGCTCGGGCTTGGCTCAATGATATTTTAATTACTGGAAATGCTGGCATTGATCAGTTAATTAAAGAATACAATTTGCAACTCATTGATGCTATAGAGCTTTTCACCGAACCAGACGTTTCGGCTAAATTCAAAACTAAGAAACCATACAATCAATTTGCTCTTGCCTCCCTATTCAACAGCCGGGATGATGTAGAAAATGCTGGTGCCAATATTAATATTGCAGACGGCGATAATATTGAAGTCGCAATGGGCGATAACCATATTCAATATCTATTCAGTGATGGTTTCGGTGATTGTTTTGCCGGTTGCATCAAGCACTACTATTGGTCTTTTAATGTCCTTAGTGATGGACGGGTAGAATTTGTTGAAGAATATGGCAGTCCGTTCGAATGAACAAATTCTACTATCAACGAATTTTAATGCTCTATTCTTTCAAAATTTTCTCTAACCGCGGTTCAATTTCTGCTTTAGTAACCGCTCCGGTGGCAAAATAACGCAGGTTCCCCTCCTTATCGATCAGGTAAGTGGTGGGCACACCCATCAAGGGACCGTATTTATCCATGATCGATCCGTCATCAATGGTCATGGGATAAGACACATCATACTTTTCTACAAACGGCTGCACTACCGACTTCCCTTGCTCGTCAATGGAAATACCTAAAAATTCCACGTCCTGATCTCGATACTTCTCATAGAGATCAACCAGATCCGGGGTTTCCTCTTCACACGGCGGGCACCAGGTCGCCCAGATATTTAATAACACAACCTTTCCCTTTTGGCCGGATAGTTGAAATGATTCCCCGTTCAGCAGTTTCGTTTCGAAGTCCTTCGCTGCTGATTTTTTTGAGGCCGGATACAGCGGAGCAGAATAGCGGTCGTGGGGTAGTTCGTCTTTAACTTGCGCCAATTCTTTTTCTGGCTCCTTAGTTTCTGAAGAACAGTTTATGAAAACCAAGCTAAAAGCGAGAAGAAAAAAGCAAGAAGGCGCCACATTATTGAATCGAATCATAGGGTTTACTTATTACTGATTTTTCTGAAGGCTGTCTTGGTGCATAATTTGTCCGGTTGGGGTGATGACCTCAAACGCGCGCGGTTCCTGCTGCGGAAACTTATCAATGCCCACTTTTGGATCGCGGTCTTCCGGCACATAATGAAAATGTGAGCCGTGCGAAACCGCCGTGTACGGCTTTGGGTTAAAGAAGCCAAGTGAATCGGCCAGTGCAAAACCGGCGGCTATAATTACCGCCAGAATAAACAGGTATTTGATGGTGTTTTTTGAGGTCATTCGTAAAACTAAATAGTATAAAACAATTTGCCCATTTACACCCTCATCCTGTCCTTCGGACATCCTTCTCCCTGAAGGGAGAAGGACTGAGGTTGAGGGTGTATTTCAATGCTCGGCATATACGCTGTGGTTGCCATCTTCCCCAATCAAATACACTTTGTAGGGCACCGGATTCATCGACTCCATACCCGGCGAACCGGCCGGCATACCGGGAACGGCAATGCCTTTTGCATCGGGTTGTTCTTTCAACAGGCGTTGCACATCTGTAATGGGCACATGGCCTTCAACCACATAATCGCCGACCAAAGACGTATGGCACGCACCCATCGTGTAAGGAACACCTTGGTCAGCTTTTATAGATGCCAGTTGGCTGGTTGGTTTTTCAGTGACCGTAAAGCCGGCCTGCTCCATTTTGGCCGCCCATTTGGTGCAGCACTGGCAGCCGGGATTTTTGTACATCACCACTTCATCCACATTGGTTGATGCCGGAGTATCAGCACTGCCCTGCGTACTGATGTTCCATATCTGGTAGCCGAGTACTCCCACCAGCACCGCTATAATTGCTAAATAAATGTAATTTTTATTCATAACCCATCATCTCATTTAAAATTCAAGTGAATATGTAAGCATAACGTGAATATATCATGAATTATTTAAAAGCTTTATCAAGAATACGTACGAACGGTGGCTATCCATCCACTTTTATTAGCAACATTCTAAGTCATTCTGAACAGGCGGGCAGGGTGTATCACCATAGCTGCAAAATACACAGCAGTCTCCTTTTTCAGGTTTTATTATTTCATGACAGCCCGGGCACTCCCAAAAATATTGGCAAGCGTTACCAGGCATGCTTTCCCTTGATATATGCCCGCATTCCGGGCAGGTTATTTTTGATACTAAAGTAATCATTATCACCTTACCGCAACTCTCTTCCGGTTTCGTTTTCTCCTTCCAACGCTTCCAAAATGGGGCATTCACCTTTGGGTCCGGTACCTGAACAGGAATCAATCAACCCAACTAATGTTTCCTTGATGCGCAGTAGGTCTTCTATTTTTTCAACCACATCCCGATATTTATCCTGTGCTTCAGTCTTGATTTCCGAGCAGGTGGTGCCTTCATTCAGGCGAAGCTCCAACAACTCTTTAATTTCACTGAGGGTGAACCCCAGCTCCTGCGCGCGTTTGATAAACTTAATCTGGTCGATATGCCGCTGGGTGAAAATGCGATAGCCGGAATAACGGCGATCGGGTTCAGGAATAAGTTCCCGCTTTTCGTAATATCGGACGGTCTCCTTATTAACTTTTGCACGTTGGGCGACTTCCCCTATTTTAAATGTAGTGATGCCCTCATACTTCTTGTCCATATCCTGTCGCATAACTTGAGCTATTTAGTTAAATAATGGTAGTCCGAGATAAAATTTTGTTTAAGACTTTTAACAGGAGCCAAAAAGGATATCGCTCCGTTCTTTACCCTCCCCATCCGCCAACAGGCGGATCTCCCCTCCCTAAATCATTAGGGAAGGACCGGAGGCGGGTCAAAAAAAGTGCCTGCGTGAATAAAGATGAATTAAATATATGGTCTCATATACGTCGAGCACACCTCAAATATTAACCCGTACGCTCAATGTAGTGATAAAATCAGTTTCCAGTGCGTTACCGTTCAAATCTTGCACCACCGGAAGCTGAATAACCCCTTCAAACACAAACTTTCTGGTTATGTACTGAAGACCCGGATCTGCAAACCAGGTAGTACCTCCGGAATTAGGATCACTAACCCCGTTAACTTCATTTTTATCCTGAATAATTAAGTTGGACTCCAGCAAAATGTAGAAAAAACCCGGAACGCCTGAACGCAGCTCGCGAGGAAACAGTCGGTATTTCACTACCCCGTCCAGCCGGTACTCGTTGCCGAATGTAAAATTATTGGCTTTGGTGTTAACCTGGTACGAAGTAGCGGCATCAAAAAACCACTGCAATGTTTGGTAAGTGAGTACAGCTCCGAAAAACGGACCAACCGAACCGGAACCCAATTGCAGCGGTTGCGGCAACCGGCCAAAATTGTCGCGTTCATTATCACTACCCGTAGGAAGTTCCGCTCCGCCGAAGGGCGAAATGCTCAAAATTTTACCCTTGCTGCTTTTACGGAAGATATCATAGCGGGCAAACAGGCGGGCATCACCCAGGCCAAAATTACCGCTGCGCGTAATACGGCCTTGTGGAGCTGTAAGGGTTAGGCTCTTATCCAGTACCGGCAGTACCCCAAAAAGGGCCAGGCGCGGCGTGATGCCGTAAACGCCTACAACGGGAAACGCTTGTAGCAACAACTCACGGTTGGCCTCTGTTGGATCACCCGTTGCCCTGATGATCTTGTTTTGCACGCGAAATATGGCTTTGCCCTTTCCAATGGGCAGGGCATTATTAGTAGTGATTTGGGCAAAACTTTTGAGGCTCAAACCTAAAATAATAATTAACAGAGACATGCCAAGTTTCCAAAACTTGGCATGTCTTAGTGCTTTAACATATTTCATCATTTAGCCTGCGATTTCGGCTTGGCCGCTTTATTCACATACTCAATGCTCCGTACTTCAAAGCCAGCCTCTTTGACCGCTTTTTTTATCTTTCCTTCAGAAAGAGTCATCTCACTCTTGAGCGCTAAATCAACCGTGCCATCTTCAAGGTTTACGTAAAGCTTGTCTATGGCATCTATTTTTTTCAGCTTTTTCTCAATACCGTAGGCACAGAACGGGCATGCTAAGCCGTCCACACCCACCCGGATGTCGGGATTTTTAATTTCCTGCTGCTGTGCTACCGCTTGATGATTCAAGCCAAACATCAGCAAGAGTACGGCAAGCAATCCTGTTAATGCAAATGATCGTGTCATAATGAGTACCTCTTTATAATTATTTTTGATTCAGTAAAACGTTGGTGTTCGTACCATTAATTGAGCGTATATCTTACAATTGAATAACTTCCGTAATTGGGGATATACAAATCGCCGCCGATCGCACGTATATCCGTGGGTTTATCAAAATGGCCGCTTAGCGTCTGCATCAAATTTCCACTCAAATTATACACTAAAATGCGGTTGTTGTAAAAATCGGCCACAAAAAGTTGGCCTTTATGCACCGTAAGGCCCGTTGCTACATTGATGCTGTCTTTTTCGCCGATCACCTGCAATGGCTTACCGGACGTATCAAATACCTGTACGCGATTATTGTAGGCATCCGCTATGTAAATTTTATCGCCAGAAATTTCTACATCGGTAGGATAGTTGAGCTGTCCTTTCCCCGAGCCTTTTTCGCCAAAAGTGGTCGTTTGGCTCCTACTTTGCAGAATAATACGGTGGTTATAAAAATCAGCAATAGCAACGGTATCACCTTTTACAGAAACAGCCGCCGGAGCATCAGGTTCTATGCCTATGCTTAACGTATCTGTAATTCCATTTTGAATGGTAACTACCTGATCTTCGAGATAGAGCGGCGCATATACTTTTCCCGCGGTTGCATCAATATGCATGGGCCGTTCCAGATCTGTTTGTTGATTCAAGACTTCTCCTTTCTCATTAATTTGGATAAGCTTTTTCTGGTCGGGCGCCGAAATCCAGATCGCTCCTTCATTTTCAGCAATGCCCAGCGGGTGCACCTGCTCCTGCAGAGAAATGGTGTCTTTATGCGCCCACTGCTTTTTTTGCGAACATCCTGCCAGCAGCAATACAAACAGAAAAAGCAAGCCGTATTTGAGAGCAGGTAATTTATTATTTGTTTGTTTTAAAAGCATATCATCCGTTTTTAATGTTTATTGATGTTTCAACTACGCAAAGGATTACCAAATTTAATAGCAAGAAACACGCTTAAAAAAGGCAGAAACGTAACTTGAAGCAATGGAGAAAGCCCTACCGTTTCACCAAACAGGGTGATGGTAGGCATAAGCTCATTGTAAGTCCACCAGTTCATTGCTTTGGCCGCCCACTCCAGAAAGAACCCGGCTATAAAACCAATCGTTAGCATAGAAAAACTGGCTTTCCAGCTTAAAGCAAGCATATTGGACGTGCCGGCTGTCCATCCGGCAACCGTACTCACACCAAGAACAATAAATACGTCGCCGATAATTGCCATCGTGATGTAAAAAAGCCCGGATGCCAGCGACACCTTCGCCCACATATCGTAGAGCGGCCCTGCTTGTGCAAACTCCCAAATGGCATTTAGCACAAAACCGTAACCCGCAATGATGGATAGCGCGCGCCGGGAAAAAGGGATGAGGGCTTTCTCTTTCATTCTATAAATCGTGATTATTTAAGCTTTAATATTCTGTACCCATAGCGTAGTTTCCTCGTCGCCTGTTTCAGCTTTTCCGGTGACAATAATACGTTGTCCTGACTCTGAAATATTATCCTGCATATTTTTATTTTCAGTTTCCAGCAAGAAACGTTCCCCTGTCTTTGTTTCTAAAACATACTTTCCAGAATCATTTTTCATAATCTTTCCTGCTACCGTAATGGTTGCTTCTTTGGCCTTGAACCCACTTTCCTCAACCGCTTCACGAATGCCTTTTAAGGTAAGCTGATTATCTTTTTTCAGATTGGTTGTCAACAATCCGTCATTGAGACTGACGGAAGCCGATTGAATACCATCCATCTTTTGGATACGTTTTTCCAGTCCGTAGGCGCAGGGCGCACAGTCCATGCCGAAGACTGTCTGTTTGACTTCTAAAAGCTGGGCTTGGCTTCCAAGCGGAAGCAGCAGAAAAAGACTGATTATAAGTGATGCGATGTAATTTTTCATAGTATAACCTCCAGGTTATTTATAGTTAAAACCAGTATGATAAAACGAAGTTCAGTCGATACGATTCAGATTCTTGTGGTTCGGAAAAAGTGGAATAGATCGGAAATAAGATCCCTCCGGACAATCCCCATTTGCCATATAGTCCTAAAACGCTGGGACCGAGTAAAGATTTTGTCCTCCCCGTATTACCTATTTTTAGTCCATTTTGCTTACTGCCTCCAACCCATTCGGTAACGCTTTCCACAAAAATGCGCCAGTCGGGTTTGGGGTAATCGTGCTGAAACACGGGAGGCCGGTATCCAATCACTCCGGTGATATAGCCGATGTCGCCTAACTGGTCATTATGCTGCTCGCTATAGTACTGATATCCGCCTCCGGCCCAGGCGTAAAAAGTACGGGAGGCATATCCGGTTACGAGTCCACCGTGCAGGCTTGGGCCCACATGAATACCACCGCGCTTGTCTTCAGTCGGCACTGATCCACTAAGCAGCAGGGTCGATTCAAAACGCTGTCCTACTCCCGGATAAGTTTTATAAAAGCGAAACAACCCTGAAACTTCCAAGTCGCCGTAGCTGCCCATCATGGTGCCGAGCCGTCCCTGGGGTGGGTTATCAATTTTTTGCAGCGTCGTGGGAACCGACACATTCAGTTGAATGTCTTCAGTCAATCCGTAATGCCAGTTTTGACGAATCATCCATGCTGAGTTTCCCTGCCGGGTGGACATTGCCATCACATCAAAACTGAGTTCGCCCTGTCCCAGGGTTGGGGTCGCCAGCGTGAATACAGGGCCGTGCCCCCCTTGGGCATACGAATTGCTTGCGGCCACCAGAGATACTCCGGCAACAGCTATGACGAATAATATCTTAGAAAATATTTTTTGTGAGTTTGCACTCATAATATCCTGTAGCTAAGTAGATTTTTAAATTCCCAAAAACCGCATAATCGGTACAAGAGCGTAGGCAAAAAAGGTGCCGATGCTATAGATAATTACCGATGACCAAAACATGATCTTGGTAAACCGCCCGGCTACCTCGCATCCTTCTCCGCCGGTAATGCTGCACGCCACTTTGCCCTTAGGGCGATACACCAGGATACCACTTATAAGCAGCATGATCCCGGAACCCAGGAAAATCCACCCTTTATTAGCTGATAACGGGACCATCCACGGAAAGGTGGAAATCATGGACGTAACCGCCGCGCCCCCGGCAAAGGCCGCCAAGGCCGCAGGCAGAGCGCAGCAGATTAAGGTGCCTGTTGAAGTAAACAAGGCAAAAAAGCTGGATGCCTTCTGTTTCCAGGTTTGATTATTCGATTTTGCTGTTTCTGTTGATTCCATACCGGGCTATTGTTTTTACATTCTGTTAACCAATATAAGGCCTGTACCTTGGTCGAGAGTCAAATGTTTTTTTTAATAATAACCCCTGCTAATATTACTATCAGCAGGGTTTTGGTATTATTTTAAATTATCTGCGGTTTGGTATGCTTATCTGTGCGTTTTAGCGATGTTGTCACTTTGCGTAATAATGCATCGCTATAACTATTGGGGAACCGACAACGCGCAGGAACTGGCCCAAGGACTGCGTGAAGCGCTGAACCAGACCGGGAAGATGGAGAGGCATGAAGAGGAAGAAATGGAAGAGTAGGACCACTCATTTTTTTTACGTACCAGACCTTCAAGGTTTCTCAAAACCTTGGAGGTCTTACTTTTCTTACACCTCGGCCAGCTCCTCAAACGCCTCTTCCAGCTCTTGGCTGTGAATCAACCCTTCCAAACGATTCACTTCCTCACCGTTTTTAAACAAGAGCAAGGTGGGTACGGCTTCATTATTGAACGTATCCATCAGCGAAGAATCTTCGGTAACCTTGACTTTATGAACCTCTAATTCACCTTCGTAATCTTGGACAGCGGCTTTGAGCTTGGGTTCCATCATATTACAGGCCGGGCAGTCGTCCATCCAGATGTCAATGACCAGCGGTCCTTGATGCTGACTGATAAATTCATCCAGGTTTTCTGCTTTGATTGTGGAAATATCCATAGATTATTGTTTACGCTGCTTTTCTGTTTTTTCCGGTTCATAGCCTGCCTCCAGCAGGGTTTCACGGACGCCTGCCTCGTCGATATGACCGTTGGTGAAATGGATATGGATGAGGTGTTCGTCCAGGTCAGTTTCTATTTCAATATCGGAAACGCGTTCATGCAACGCCCTGGTGATGGTTTCCACACAGTGTTCGCAGTTCATATTCGGTACGCGATAGGTCAGATCGTACTCTTTTCCTTTCTCTTTTTGTAAGGTATCGGGCAGCAGACGTCCGCCAAAAGAATTCAGCAGTACGGCGCTAACGCTTCCGGCCATCGCCACCATCGCCCAGACGGGGTTAACCAGTCCGGTTACCGCCAACGGCACGCCGAGGCCGTTGAAACTAAAAGCCAGAATCACGTTTTGTCGCGTTTTTTTGTACGAGGTTTCGCCGATCTTGAAAGCTTCCGGCAGGGCGCTCAGCCGTTTGCCCATCAGCACCACGTCGGCCGATTCTATCGCAATATCCGTCCCTGCCCCGATGGCCATACCCACATCGGCCTGCGTCAGCGCCGGGGCATCGTTGATGCCGTCTCCCACCATAGCCACCCTGCGATCCTTATCCTGCAGCTGTCTGACATGCTCCGCTTTCTGGTCCGGCTTCACGCGGGCATGCACTTCTTCAATGCCGCACTCCCTGGCAATGGCTTTGGCCGTCCGTTCATTATCGCCGGTAATAAGAACCGGGGTCATGTCCATCTTCTTAAGTTTCTGCACGGTTTCGACCGCATCTTCTTTCAGGGTATCGGCCAGGGCGATGGTGCCCGTAAGACTACGATCAACTGATATGCCGATTACGGTGTGCCCTTCTTCTTCGTGGTCTTTCACCCATTCGCCGGCCTGATCGGTATCCACCTCTTGCTCCTTTAGAAACTCCAGGCTTCCCACCATAATCTCCCGTTCGTTCACGCGGGCGGTTACGCCTTTGCCGGTGGTGGAATCGAAATCCTCGGTTTGGGGAATGCTTTCGATATGTTTTTTTACGTGCGCGACCACGGCCTGCGCCAGCGGATGTTCCGAATTCTGTTCAGCCGCTCCGGTCAGTTGATAAAACTCAGCTTCTTCGATATTGCCGTATATTTTGGTATCGACCACTTCCGGTTCACCCACGGTGAGCGTCCCTGTTTTATCGAATACGATGGTGTCTATATCCTTCATGATTTGGAAAGCTTCGCCGGCGCGGATCAGGATGCCGCGGTCGGCCGCCATGCCACCTCCCCGAATCATCGCCAGAGGTGTGGCCATGCCGAGGGCACAAGGGTAGCCCATTACAAAGACGGCCAGCATGGCAAAGATGGCGCGCACCAGATTCACCTAGCCCATTGCCAGCCAGGCACCCAACGTCCAGACTCCCAGGGCCAGCCCTGCAAAAGCGACCACGCCCGGCACGTAATATTTCAACACTTTATCAACCAATTGGATGATACCCGGCTTCATAGCGCGGGCCTCTTCGACATGGCGGGCCACCTGCTGCAGGAAGGATTCATCGCCAATAGCGGTCACCTTCACCAGCAGCGTGCCGGTTTGGTTCAAGGAGCCCCCGACTACTTCATCACCCTCGTCTTTCTCAATCGGTATCGATTCGCCTGTTACAATACTTTCATCCACGCCGGAGTGTCCTTCCATGATTTCGCCGTCCACCGGGATCTTTTCACCGGGACGGATACGCACGCGGTCGCCTTTTTGCAGCTCACTGACTTGCACTTCCTGCTCGTTGCCGTCCCCGTCCACCCGGCGGGCGGTTTCCGGCTGAAGATTCATCAGCTTGCGCACCGCCTCGGAGGCCCGGGCCCGTACCTTGTTGGAGGCCCAGCCTGAAAGGATATGATAAGTAGTTACAAATGCCGAGACGCCAAAAAACTCGGCCGCCGGGAACTGAGGGTAGACCAGTCCGGCAAAACCACCAACCAGCCCCGAAAAGGCGCCGAATTCCAGCAGCACGTGCTGGTTGAGGATACCGCGCCGCAGCGACTGCCACGCCTTTTTCTTGATGTACCAGCCCGGCCAGAACATCGTGCCGAGTGCCAAAACCATCATGACATAAGCAAACCAGGGGAACATCATCCCCGACCACATCACTATCATGATCAGCAGGGCAAGGCCGGTAAAGGTACCGGAGATTTGGAGATTTCTCTTGTGTTCTTTCAGCTCTTCTTTTTGCTCCTGAAAAGCTTTTACCTTGTCAGGGTCCCGGATGGTGTAACCCAGATCGAGAATGGTATGCCTCAACTCCTCCTCCTGAACGTTCTCTTCCCGGTAGCGAATGAGCACCTGTTCATGGGCCAGACTCACATCCACTTTTTCTACGCCCTCCATCTTGCCGTAGGCCTTGTTGATACTTTCGGCACAGAACGAGCAGGCCATCCCGCCGATATTGAGTTGAAGGGTTTGCATTTTGGTTATTAGTTAGTGGAATTAAAGATTTGGAATGAGATACCAGGAGTACCATATAACATGAGTTGTCAACCAGTGCTACATTGTTCGTTTCTCGCCACTATTCACGAATAAAAAATAACCATTAACTACTTTTCTGCCGTATAGTCGGCTTTGGCCAAGGTCTGTTTCATATCCTCGAAGGAGGTTTTATCAGAATCGTATTCAACCTTGGCGGATTTATCATCAAACGTTACCTCGGCATTATGCACGCCGTCCAGTCGCTCCAAAATATTGGTCGAGCGTTCAGCGCAGCCTTCGCAATGCAGGTCGGGGATATTGAAAGTGAGTTTTTCCATAAAGTTGGATTATTAAAAATAAATTATTTGTGCAAGTCCGTATGAAATAGCCGCCCGCAGTGGCAACTGCAGTACCGGTGTAACGGCAACATCTCCCCAGGAATCCGGGAAGTGGGGCACTTTTCGGTTAAAATGCCACCGGTTGAGCTTTTGAGCCGTAAGCTCAGTTGCATAAGCTCCGGCGAAGCTAAAAGCGAACACAAATAGGTAGTGACTTATTCCTGCCTGTGCCAGCCAGTTGTAGTTTCCCAGCAACCAGCCGATCACAAAATAGAGCGCAAAGGTGTAAATCACATCCGATACAATGCCGACGGAACAGTTTCGGAGTTTGATCCACCACGATTTGCCCGCGCAGGTGGTCAGAGCTTCGGCCTGCAGCAGTTCCCAGATGGAATGCAGAACAAGATTTACTCCACCGAGGAAAAGATAAAAAGAGGATGACATTTCAAGAGAGCGTTAGTGAGAATGCCCGGAACGCTCCTCAAAATTTCGGTTAACTTTCTTAAGTTTAAAACCCGCGTCTTCCACTGCTTTTTTTAGCTGGTTGTCGCTTACAGTTTTATTAGCAGCTACCCATAAAGAAGCGATGCCCTCTTCGGCGTCCACTTTTTCGACTTTCTTTACGCCGTCGAGCTTTTCCAGGGAACCCTTCATCTTTTTCTCACACATGCTGCAGACCATGCCTTTGATATTCAGCGTAATTTTTTGGCCCGTTGTTCCTTCTGTCTTCTCTTTGGTCTGCTGGGCGTGGGCGGTAAGGCCGGTTCCCAAAAACAGCACTCCCAAAAGTGAAACGGTGAGTAATGATTTCATGGTATTTATTAATTCTTAATTAATTTTTCTTCTCCATGGTTTTACCGCAACAGCAGGTGGGATTTTGGTCGCCTCCGCAATCGGCGGGCGCACCTTTGGTTACGGTTACTTCACAACCACAGTTTTCATCGGGACATTGATAGACTTCTCCTTTTTTAAATGGCATAATAAAATAGGTTTTAATGTTATAAAGAACAATTCACCCATAATATAAGGCCTGTACCATGGTCGAGAGTCAAGCGATATTTTTTATTTCTCAAACTGTGCCAGCAAGGCGGGTATCACAATCATATTCAGCAGGGTAGAACTGATTAAGCCACCTAAAATAACCTGTGCCATGGGCGATTGAATTTCATTGCCCGGCTCCCCGGCGGCTAAGGCCAGCGGAATGAGCGCCAGTCCGGCCGTGAGGGCCGTCATAAGGATAGGATTGAGTCGTTCCATGGCGCCCTGACGTATGGCCTGCACAAATTCTTTGCCTTCCCTGCGCAGGTACTGGTAGTGTGAAACCATTAGAATACCGTTGCGGGTGGCAATGCCAAAGAGGGTGATGAAGCCCACGAGTGAAGCAATAGAAACAATGCCGCTGGTAAACCAAACGATCAAGATGCCACCGATGAGCGCAAAAGGAAGATTTACCATCACCAGCAGGGCGGTTTTCAACGAGCCGAACTCAAGGTACAACAGCAGGTAGATGGCTAAAATAGCCACGATGCTCAACAGCGAGATGGTGCGGGTAGCCTCTGCCTGACTTTCAAACTGACCGCCGTATTCCACAAAATACCCTTGCGGAAAGTTGATGTTCTCGGAAATATTGGCACTAATAGCATTTACCGTACCGCGCAGATCGCGCCCGGCCACATTGGCCGACACTACAATTTTTCGCTGCACGTTTTCGCGGCTAATCGTATTGGGGCCGCTTCTTGATTTTATGCTGGCAAGCTCGGCAAGTGGTACTACGGCCCCGCTCTCCAGGTTAAAGGTCGCTTCCTTAACCGTTTCGATGCTGCCGCGATGCGCTTCATCAAATCGTACCATTAAATCAAACAGCTTGTCGCCCTCAATCACCTGCGAAACCACTTCGCCGGCAAAGGCCACGTCCACCATTTCAGAGAGGTCACCTATGCTGAGGCCGTAGCGGGCAAGCGCCCGGCGGTCGGGACGAATCTGAATTTGCGGCACGTTTTGTTGTTGTTCCACGGCCAGATCCACCACGCCCTCAACGCCTTCCATCTGTCCGCGCACTTCCTCAGCTAAGGTTCTCAAGCGATATAAATCCGGACCAAATATCTTTACGGCAATATTGGCCCGCGTGCCCGACAGCATGTGGTCGATACGGTGCCCAAGAGGCTGGCCAATGGTGATATTCGTGCCGGGAACCACACTTAAATCCGTCCGCAATTCTTCGAGGGCCTGTTCCTTGGTCATCCCTTCCGGCACATCCAGATCGGCATTAATTTCGGAAGCATTTACGCCCTGCGCATGCTCGGAAAGCTCTGCACGACCGGTTCTTCGAGATGTACCCGTGACAGCGGGATGATCGAGCAATATTTCTTCGATCTGTTGGCCTATGTCGTTGGATTCATCCAACGAGGTGCCCGGAATAGTGACCGCGCTGATGACCAGGGTGCCTTCATTAAATTCCGGCAAAAATGAACTTCCCAAAAATGGAACAATAATCAATGTCGCTAAAAATAGTACCAGCGTACCTGCGAGCACCATCTTTTTATAGTAAAGAACACTATCCAGCACACGGTCATAGCCAGATTGAAGCTTTTTAGTAAACCAGCTTTCTTCCAATTTACCTTTAGCTGCCTGTCCGGGTAACAGGTAGTAGCAGAGCGCGGGCGTTACGGTCATGGCGATAATCAAAGAAGCGCCAATAGATACGATATAGGCCAGACCCAGCGGCTGCAGCATGCGTCCCTGAAGGCCACTCAGAAAGAAGAGGGGAACAAAGACGATCATGATAATGAGCGTGGCATTGATGATGGATGAGCGTATTTCTTTAGAGCCTTCAAAAACCACCTGCGAGGATAATTTTTGCTCGGCCTCCGGAAGTTTCGCATTCTCCCTGAGCCTCCTGAATACGTTTTCCACATCAATAATGGCATCATCCACAATCACCCCGATGGCAATGGCCATCCCGCCCAGCGTCATGGTGTTAATGGTGATGCCAAAGAACTCAAGTACAAAAACCGAGGATATGAGCGCCAGTGGAATAGCCGTTAATGAAATGAGCGTGGTACGGATATTCGCAAGAAAAAGAAAGAGGATCACAATCACCAGGAGGGCCCCGTCGCGCAGGGCTTCAATCACATTTTCAATGGCAAGGTTGATAAAATCAGACTGCCGAAAAATCTGGGTATTTATGGTAAAGCCCTCAGGTAGGTTTTGCTCTATTTGAGACAGCGTTTCATCAACCCGTCGGGTTAATTCAAGGGTGTTGGTATCGGGTTGTTTCTTGATAGACATAATAACAGCCGGTTCAGCATTGACGGAAGCATCGCCTATTTTTTGGGCCGCGTCAATTTCCACATCGGCCACATCACCGAGGGTAACAGGCGAATTGTTCCGTTCCGTAATCACCGATTGCCGCAGATCATCCAGCGAATGCGCCCGGCCAATGCCGCGCACGGTATATTGCTTGCTATACTGCTGAAAAAAGCCGCCGGAAAAGTTCTTATTGGAAGCCTCGGCAGCCTGCACCACTTGGTCCAGCGTGATGTTGTACGCCTTCAGCTTATCGGGATTGACGCGGATCTGGTACTGTTTTAATCCTCCGCCAATGGGAACCACCTGGGCCACTCCGGGGATGGCCAGTAGTCGCCTGCGAATTTGCCAGTCGGCTGCAGTGCGCACTTCCAGCTCGGAGTGGCGGTCGCTTTCCACGCTCACCAGCATTACCTCACCCATAATGGATGATATGGGGGCCATAACCGGGGGCGGCACCTCTTCCGGCAGGCGACTGGCGACCAGTTGAAGCTTTTCGTTCACGATTTGCCGTGCTTTGAAAATATCGGTGCCCCATTCAAACTCAACCCACACGATAGAAAAGCCTTTTGAGGTGGCAGAACGTACCCGACGCACGCCGGTGGCTCCATTAGTAGCCGTTTCAATGGGCAGCGTTACCAGTTGTTCTACTTCTTCGGGCGCCATACCATGGGCTTCCGTAAGCACGGAAACAGTGGGAGCGGTGAGGTCCGGGAATACGTCCACCGGCATGTTTATTACGACATAGACTCCGGCGATGAGCAATGCTAACGAACCGATAAGTACGAAAAGCCGGTGCTTGATTGATCCTTTGATGATTGCATCTAACATGGTAGTAGTTCTTAAATGAGTTAAAAAAATTGTTCCACAAAGTTTCACATGGGGTTTCTTTGTGGTTCTCTATGTATTTTCTGCGTACCTCAATGGTATAATCCAGGTTCTGTTTAGTGCGCATGTCCGTGAGCGGGCGCTTCGGATGACAGCGACGCCAGTTTGACCTGGTACGCATTTTCGGTGACCACATGCTCCCCTTCGTCAAGGCCGGAGGCAATCTCCACCCAGTTGCCGTCCCGAATGCCCAGCGTCACCCGGCGTTTTTCAAAGGACTCACCGGACACATGCACGAACACGACAAAATTACCCTCTTCCTCAATAAGGGCCGATTCAGGCACTGCCAGCACTTCTTCTTTTTGTTCAGTATCAATGTGCACGGTTGAAAACTGACCCAGCGGCAGGCTGTTCTCGAGGTTATTCATTTCATAAATGAGCGAAACCGTGCGGCTCTGTGGATCAATACTATTACCCCGGCTGATTAACCGTCCGCCCAGCTCCGATACCTCGTACAGTTTGTCATTGCCCTGCACGGTAAAAGCAGCACTACCCGCATTGGCAATACGCGGCTGTTCGGAGGCGGGTACATGGGCCTTCAACCAAATTCTGGAAGTATTGGCAATCTCAAAAAGTGGCTGTCCCGATTGCACCTGCATGCCGGGGTTCACATACGATTTAACGATGGTCCCGCTAATCGGAGCCTTAAGATTGAACCGAGATGAATTCCCATTCTCATCAAGCTGCACCACCTCGCTGATGGTTTGAAATCGTGTTTGTGCCTGTCTATAAGCAATGCGAGCCTCCTTCAACTCAATCTGTGGAATGGCTTCTTTTTCGTACAGGCGCTCGGAGCTTTCCAGTTTTTCTTTAGCCAACTCCAGCTCCGACTGTGCATTCGTGTATTGCTGGGCAAAATTATTGTCTCCATCAGATTGGACGGCCGGTTTCAGCACGGCCATTGAGGCACCTTGGGAAACGGATCGCCCCTCCACGGGGAGCGACCGGTTTAAATCGGACTGAATGACACCCGGGAACGGCGCGGTTACCACCGCTGAGGAATTTTGGGCCGGCATAATTTCGCCGTGCGCCTCCACCGTCTGGGTCAGCGTTTGCCGCCCTACTTCTGCGGTGCCAAAGGGAATGTTCCACTGCTGCTCTTTTAAAAAGGTAATTAGATTGGGATCTTCCTCGACCGATGTAGTCGGAATGTCTTCCGCGGAATTGTAAACCGGGATACCGCGTACCTGCAGCGTATCATTAACCATGCCATATATTTCAATGGTCAAATCGTAGCGTCCGCCCTGTTCAAAAGTCAAATCAGGCCCGTAAATGCCCGGTATCTGCACGTCGGTTTCGGTAACCGATACCTCGGTTCCATTGTTAGATCGTAATTTGAAATGAACCTCCGAATTGGATATAGGCTCAAAATCGGACAGCCGCGTAAGGTGCACTGCAAAAGTCGCCTCCTGGCCCACAATAATTTCGGGGTATTCCATAAAGAGTTCGGTCTCATCGGTCCATTTTGTTACCGCTCCGCTGCCCTCTCGCTGGGGGTCGCTGACAGCAGAAGTTTCGCCTGACTCACTTTCAGGACTGTGCTCATGCTGATCTTCTTCCTCCCCGTGAGCGTGGCCCTCCTGATCTTGTTCGGTTTGCTGAGCCGGTTGCTCCGTTGATTCCCCGTGGCTGTGATCGCCTTCCTCGCCGTGGGGATGAGCCTCATCCCCTGAACCGCAACCGGCTATTAAAAGTGCTGAACAAATAAATGCAAGTAAAATGGGTCGAATGGTAACTTTTAAACAAGCTAATGAATATTTTTGGGTATTACTCTGACCCACCCCTGCACCCCTCCCGCGGAGGGGACTTTCATTTCCCCTCTTGAGAGGGGAGTAAGGGGTGTGTAATCTCAAATACTTTATTTTATTTCTGATTTTTAGCATAGAGTCTTTTAAAGCGTTAAATATACGTCTCATTAGTTCTGGGTATTTAAAGTTGAATTAAGGGTCCCGCCGGAAACAAGGTCCAGCTCATACAGCGCCTGATTGCATTCAGCGATGGTTTCATAGGTGATGCTGCGGCCTTCCACGTATGCTTGCAGGGCATCTAAAAGTTCGATCAGTGAATAGGCTCCTTCGCTGTATGAAAACCGGGCGGTTTCCAAAAATGAGGGTTTAATCGCCTGCTCTTGCTGTGATTGCCACTGTTCCATGAGCAGCTGCACCCGTTGCCAGGCTGTTTCCACTTCATTGCGGATTTGCAGCTGCTTTAGCTGCA
>Ga0136604_1000430_pt1 | contig 20946 bp, 20 predicted proteins | sample AntRauFillE10628_FD_104928 | JGI IMG/M metagenome (GOLD analysis project Ga0136604, IMG submission 104928) | Saline lake microbial communities from Rauer Islands, Antarctica - Metagenome Filla E10 #628 | ecosystem: Environmental > Aquatic > Non-marine Saline and Alkaline > Saline | place...
AAGTTTCTTTAAGTCCTCACCTGTTTCATCTTTTACTTTCTTACTATAAGCGTTTATAAGACTTTTAGGAACATCAATAGTTGTTCTAACTTTATATGTATCTTCTACTTGAAATACATTTTCGTTTATATTTGGTGTTTTGTCTTTACTAACTTTCTTATCTGTTCTATGTGATTCGAAATTTTGAATGCGTTTCATATTTTTTGTTATTTTTATAATTTATATATTAATATCTTAAACTCTCTTTTTTTCGCTATAATGATCCACCAATTAAGAATGCACCTATTATAACAATAATACTACTAATACCACCCCAAAACACTTTTTTCTCTAATTTATCGACTTGTGTTTCATATATATCAACTTTAGTATTTAAATTACCAACTTGTGATCTATAAGTTTCTTCTATTAACATATTATTAGCTATTTGTGATTGTAAGTTTAATATTTGCTCGTCTTTATTGTTTACTAACTCAAATAAATTGGTTATTTGTATCTCTTGCTCACCTATAACTTTCTCTAAATCATTTACAACCCTTATTGTTATTGAATCCAAGCCTTGTCCTAATATGTCATTCTTTTCCATAAGTTCTAGTATATCTAACTTAGTATCAACATATCTAGCTTGTTCCATTGTTATAACAACATATTGATTACCTAAAGAATCTTTTTCATATTTAGGATAATCTTGACCATATAGAGCAAATGTTGATAGGATGGCTATCAAAGTTATTATTATTTTTTTTCTCATTTATTTAATTTTATTTTTAAAGATTTAAGCAATCTCTCATCACTTTTATCAGGTGCTTTATTTAGGCTATCTATTTCTTTTTTATTCTTTTCTATTTTAGCTTGCAGAGATTTTAATAATTTCTTACTAAGATATGCTTCTCTCTTAGCTTGTATTATAGAATCTTGGCTTTGTTCTATCTTTGTAGAAAGTATACTATCCATTTCTTTTAATAAAACATATTCTCCCTTTATACTATCTAATTCAAATGTCAAGGAATCTCTTTTGGCTATAAGACTCTCATTTTTAGCATTAAGCCTTTCTATATCTTCCTTGTATGAATCATCTGTTTCGAAATATTCCTTGTATATAAAAAATACTAATAGAAAGAATAAGACTGTTATTAGTATTGATTTATTATCTAATTTCATATATTTTATTTTTTTTTCTTATATATTATATTGCATTATCCACATATTATTTATATATTTGTCAAAAAAATGATTAGAGAATTATACTGTTTTGATTTTGATAAAACACTGTGCTTAACACCAGAGCCAAAAGAAGGTAAAGTTATATGGAAAGAAAAGACTGGTGAGGATTGGGGACACCGAGGTTGGTGGGGTAAGCCTGACTCTTTAGATACTAGTGTATTTGATATACCAAAGGTTGATTGGATTTATGAAGAATATCTAAGGGCAGTTGCTAGACCAGATTCTTACGTCATTATGGCTACTGGGAGACAGAATAGAGTAATGGGAATGAGATCCCGTGTTGAAGAAATTATTAGAAGCCACAATATGTCCTTTGATGAGGTTCATTTATGTAGTGGTCACGATACATTTACATTTAAAGTAAAGCTATTTGAAAATCAAATAGAAAATACTAAATGTGAACACTTCACTATGTATGATGATAGGGCTGAGCATTTAGAAAAATTCGCTAGGTGGGGAGAAACACAAAAGATAAAGATTACAATAATCGACTCAATTAACAAAACTATAAAAACATTTAATTAATAGCCATGACAAAAATAAAAGAAGAAACTAAGACAGAAGTAGAAGAAATCTTATCTAGTCCATATAGACTAGATTTACACAATGACTCCCATAATTCATTTGAACATGTTATTAAGTGTTTGATAAATATATGTGGACACGAAAAAGAACAAGCAAATCAATGTGCACACATTGTACACTTTAAAGGTATTTGTGATGTTAAGTATGGTGATTATGAGACTATTTCTAGTATGAAAGAAAAATTGTCAAATAATGGACTGCTTGTTACTATGGAGGAAAACTAGCTGATTACCTGCGTCTTCCATATCCACTACTTGACTTATATTTGCTCTGACCATATCCACCACCAGTTCTAGAACCAAGTGTTTTTTTCTTCACATCTAAAAAGTGTGTGTAATCATTACTTTCTATATAATCAGATTTCTTCATACACTCATTTATGTAATCAACTATTTCCTTATCAACATGTTTGTTCATCCATTCGTGTATCATCTCTGTAAACTCGTTCTTTTCGAATATAGATGTAGCATTTACAATAGTCATGACACAATTATGTACAACTATCCCATTTGCTACATAACTATTATCATCCTCTACTTCTAAATTATAAGTTGTTCCAGTATAATTATACTTTTCATTTCTTTGTAGTACTGACGAATATTCAAAATCAGAAATCTTTCTCATATATGACCTTTCTAAACTATCTTCATAAATAGATACCCAATATTGGCTTTTCGTAGGCTTACCATATCTATGTCTTTTATTATAGGATATTACTGCATGTTTGTCTAATGATATAGATATATCTCTCATAGTCAATGCTAGTTGAAAACTAGTTGAACATCCTATGTAATGTTTAGTCTTACCAGGTGTTTCACAGAGCCAACCATCTCCCTTTATCCAATAATCTAGGACTAGGGACATTTTCTCTTTATCTAGTTTGTTATAGAGCATTTCGGGGAATATTTTCTCTTTATCTTCATCATAGCATTTAGAAAATATTTCCCATAAGAATCTATTATAAAATATCACAGTAGTGCAATTATTTCTATTCTGTACATGATATTTTAAATTCCAGTTATTTATTATATCCTTCATTTCATCAATAAGAGTTAAATCTTTATCATTAAAGGCTAAAGTTATTCGGTAAGTATTATGAGATGGTTTATAACTGTTACCATCTGCTAAGAATAAGCCTAAAAACTTAGCAAAATTATTATCTAGTTCTATTTCCTTTATTTTAAAATTAGATGACGGAGAATATTTATTCCTTTCAAATAATTCTTGATATTTGATATTATTAACATCACCAGTATATAGAGGTGATTTTATAACAACACACCTAGATTTATTAGAAATGTCACTTGGTAAAATCCACTCTCGCTTAAGATAATTATTATAATTCTTTCTATTTTTCTTTGAGTAGTCATTTTTTGGAACATATATAGGATGGTTATATGTTATATCTAAGCTAGGTTGGCCTCTAAATTTGATTCTGTGCATAACACCATCAAAATCTTTTTTACATATATTTGTTACTGGTTTGTAATTTCCTAAATGTGTTAACACCAACTCACCTAATTTGATATCTTTTATTCTTTTATAACCATTTATAGTCTTTATAAGAGTGTTTGGCAAAACGCAATCATCGTTTCCATTATCTGCTGCATATTTTATATTGCCAGAACTAGTTGTATGTTTTACAAATGTGGTTATTTCCCTTATGGTGTCTTCATTATTTATTGAGAAAGATTTACTAAGCATTAGAGATTGGTAGTCTTTTATAAGTAAATTTTTTAAACTTGTTACTTTAAGTCCTACCTTTTCTTCTGGTGAATCTATTCTGTGCTTATATCTAACAAATACAGAAGAACCATAATCATTAATACCATCAAAAACATGAGGTAGTTCTGCTAGTAATGTATTTCCATAGTTGTTAAGTTCTAAAACTATTTTAAGGTTATCTGGATTAAAATATTCAAAAGCTAATATATAAAGCAATTCTGACATTTGTTTAATAGATATTATATTACTTCGATATATCCCAATTTGTTCTAGTTTGAAAAAATCCTTTATTGATGAATACTTTTCTTTTTGTATATCTATGACCTCTCTACTTTTATTACTTATTCTGAATATGTTTATAACAGAAAAATCTTGACCTAATCCCTCTGCAAGGTCAATTGATAAGACTATTTTATATTCTTTTCTTTTTATAGGGTTGTATATATCATAATCATCAACCCATTTTAAATTTTCATAGGAAAAATTTAGCTTATCTTCAAATTCATATATCTCCTCCCACTCATAAAGAATTTTATTATTCAATAAATGGTCTATAATATTTTCACTTAGTAAAGATTTACTAGCATTTACAAATCTAAGACCGTATTCTTGGTTAAAAGCATCTTCTCCACCAATATCTTTTATTGCCTCATCCTTCCATGTAGTAAGTTCTGCTAACTCTAGTATAGATATCTCTTTCCCATCGGGTGTTTTTATATTAAATCCAACAACATCCTCATCATGACAATAATCATTGTTATAAACCTCGATTACATATTTTTGTAAATCAACACTCCAACTCATTTCGACCTTAGTATCAGCACCCCATTTATTATGTACTTGATTAAGAATATCATCCTTTTCTATTTTGTTTTCGTATAATTTATGATCATTAAGTCTTATATATGTAACAAACCTACCAGGGACTTGATACCAGTAAACCCTCATAGGGGTGTAGTTGTTTCTTTGTGGGTCACCAGCTGGTCGTTCTGCATTAGTAAGTAATTTATGAAATAAATTCATACCATTTGGTGTAGATGTGATTATTATTTTAGAGTTTTTTATTGCAGATACTGTTGGAAAAACCGCAGTATAATATGGTTCTATTATGTTTGAAGGAATATGTGCAAATTCATCTAAATAAAGAACATCAATAGTAAAACCAATAGCTGGAGTCTTTGTCCTAGCAGAGGTCTTAATACGACAACCATTGTCAAATGTTAGTGATTTTTGATTCCATGTTTTTATACCAGGTTTTAAAAAAAATGGTAGTAATGAATAAATGGATTTTATCTTGTCAACAATCTCAACTGATGTATCTCCCTTGTTAGCTACAATCATAATGTTTTTATCATTATTGAATAGTATTGTATGAAGCATAAATATAGAAGCAGATATAGTATTGTGTGAAAGTATTCCATTTGTGTAGAACCTATGATTCTGATGGTCTACCGATAAATCAAACATAGATGATTTATAATCTTCCTTTTTTATATGCTTCACAATACTATTGCCATTTTTGGTCTTTATAGTATCGCCTATTTTTAATTCTTTACAGAATACTTCATCAAAATATTCATCAAATAATATATGATTATCTGCACAAGTTAAGCTAAGACCGTCAATAGTTTTGATATTATAATGATTAAATGGTTGTGTTAAATGTATCTCTGATACTGCCTCATATCCAGTATCAGTCTTTACTCTAATATCTATTAAAGATATAGATTTTAATATTTTTTTAGAAATATCATCCTCATCCAATGATACATTTCTATATTGGTATTTTTCTATCAACTCAATAGATTTTTCTATCAACTCAATCAATATTTTTTTAAGAAGTGTAATCATTTTTTTTATTATTTTTATCTATACATTATTTAAAAAATCTATACATTTTTTAATAGTTAAATCTTTTTTGCTTTTATATTCAGTATCCCATATTATTAGAATATCAAATCCTTTTGATTTAGCAATATTTATTTTTAAATTATCTTTATCCCATATTTCCCTTGCAGTAGGCCCACTTTCTTTATAGAAAGGATGTGGGTAATCGTTCTCTTTGAAAGTTTTAGGATTTGCATGGTATAAATCACCATTGTATTCGATAATTTTCATTCTTTTTCTATCAGTGAAGTCATATGAGAAAAATCCTACATCTTTAACTGATATAAAGAACTCTTTATTTTTTATTGCATAGTGTACACGTTTTAGTTCATTATCTGTATAAATCTTACTTATCTTTTTAAATAGGTCTTGTGATATTTCAGAATAGCCACATTTCATATTACCATTTTCTGCCAAATTTTTCTGCCAAAGTGTTTGTCTATCTAGCCATCTTTTCTTACCACCAACATCACCATATTTTTCTACACATTTTTTTAGAGAAAATGTACTTTGTCTTTCACTAAGCATCTTTTTAGATGTTTCCTCATCATAACCTTTCAGTAAATAGTATTCTAAAGTAGTATCTGATATTCTATCCTTAATAGCTTCCTTTGCAAAAATACTTATATGCTTCTCTATATTCTCTATACCTTCATATTTTGAAAAGTTCTTTGAAAATGGACTTCTCGATTTTCTTTCTAATTCAGTTGTATTTTCTTTGTGATTAGGATTTTTTCTGCCTCTTATTTTATCTGCAAACATTTTTTTATACTTTTCTGTCTTCATATGCTTACCACTTTTAATTGTTGTCTTAGCCTTATCTGATAATGCCATTATAGGAGCACCTTCGTACAATTCTTTATATTCTTTAGTAGTCATATTATTATGTGCAAATTTTAAATGTTTACCATATATTCTTTTACATTGCTCACCACATATTCTACATGTTACAGTTTCTTTATTATCATTTATTATCATAATTTATTCTGTTTTATTATTAAATGCTTTTATATATAAAAAGATGTTGGCTTGTTATCAAATAGGTAAATTATTTTTCTAGCAAAAATAAAATATCATATAGTTTAATTTTTATTTTTTCTAATAATGTTAGTGATCTTTCTTGCTTAAGCATGTAGTAATATAGTTTACCAATTCTATATTCTTTTCTAATTTCCTTGCTCTTAATTTCGCATAAAGTGTTGAAGGTCAAGCACTTACCCACCTGCCTACTAGCCATTAATATATTGAATCGATTATCAACAAAATTATCTAATATGTCAGCTTGATAGTCTCTAAGTGTTATTGCTCCAATAGAACCATCTTCTCTTTTCACCTTACAGTATTTTTCGGTAAAATGGTGTATATCTAGTGCACATTTAATGTATTCTCCTTGTTCGGCACTTGTCATCTTAAATGTAAGACCTGATCTTCTTAACCCTATTTCGTTTTTAAGCCAAGGATTTTGAAACCTTTTTAGTACTATACCATCATTTATCTTATCAGTAGCCTCGGTAACGTTCTCACTACTAAATACCATTTGTCTTTCTTTCTTAATCTTTGCCATAAGCGACTTATTTTTTTATATATATTATAAAAAAACAGCTCTATGTCTAAAACAGATAAAGAAAAAAGTAGGATACAAGACGAATTTGATCAAATACAAGGGGAGAATAATGATTTTGATATATCAAAACATTTGGCAGAAGCAGAAGATTTACCAGACCTTGGTGAGATAAGCTTGTATGATTATGATGCAGATTTAAGCACATCATCACAGCAATCAGTGGAGGTTTTAAGTTCACTTATAGACTTATACCTAAGTGATGTTCCAAAACTAAAACAACATCCTTATATAAAAAATAAGATGAAGGAAGATGCTATGGTATATTCAGAGGCTATATTCTTGGCTAAAATGACTAGAAAAAACTTCCTTAACCAACTACGCCAAATTGATAATGGGGAAAGCTCAGCTAGAATGCACGAAGTTGTTAACCAGACTATTGTGCAGGTTAGGGAAAACTCTAAATTTCTATCCACACAAAGAACTGACTTAGAAAAGTTCTATAAGAATCTAAGAACAGATATGGGATTAGACGATATTGAAAATTCAGAGGTTTTAGAGTCACAATCTGATAAAGCGAAAGATTCACAAGGTGATGGTGATATTGTTGATAATAGAAAACTAAATGACCTTATAAAAGGAGCAATGATGAAAGAGAGTAATAATAAAAAAGAAAGTAAGGGTAAAAAGAAGTAATTATATTTTTAAGTACTTAAATGTTTCAAAAGTTTTCACTAAATTATTAGCATGTATTAGAATATCTTTTTGTTTAAAGATGTTTCTTTGGTTATATGTTACCTCCCTAACCATAACGTATTTATCTACTCTATTCGTAATGTCATGGATATTATTTTTTATATCATCGCTAGTATTACTCATTATTGTGGTAAACACATCGTTTATATTAATAGCCAAATCAATAGATTTTTTATTTTCATCATAAAAGTGGACTGTGTTATAATTCTCAACAACTGTATCTGTAAATTTGTCACCATCAGTTTTATAACCGAACAAATGTTGTAATAAGAGTCTTGTTTTTAGATATGAGATATAATCTTTATCTCTATTATAGAATGTTTCTGATAGAAAGTAATAATCTTTTACTACTAGATTCATATCACCCAATTCCTTCTCTAAGCTATCTATAATCGTTTTGTAGCTACTTTTACTTTTTTTAGAACATATTATGTATATATCATCGTTTTTGTTTCTAAGGTGCTGAAAATGCTTCTTATAGATAGTGTAGTCTAAATTTTCTATAATACTTGTATTCATAAATTCTTGTAAGGAGAATGATAGGTCAGTTATGTTGAACTTCATACTTTTACTCTTAATCTTTAGTGTGTTGTAAAGGTTTTCTGGTAGCCAATATCCAACATCATCAATATTAAGCATAGAATTATATTTCTTATAGATACCTTTTTTTATTAAATTGAATTCTGATTCAGTTAATTTAATGATGGGTATCGAAGGTTTATTCTTAGAGACTAACCATACTGAATTATCTATCTTAATAAGTGTATCAATGTCAAAAAAATGTGCCTTCATATTATTTGCTATATTTATTAGTTTCAGTATACCTTATTTCCTCTTGTCCACCACCCTTTGGTTCATCTTCATATTCTCTATCTTCCCATGTTACTCCACCACTTGTTTGTGAGTTAAAGCTTTTGCATTTACTACATTCCTTTGGAAATACACTTTTTCCATCTTTTTCTATTGCTTTATCAATATCATAGTAAAAGGGAGCTTTGCACCAAGGATTATTACACACTAATCTTTTTTTATTTTCTCTATCCATAATCTATATATTAATTAAAAAACATGCAAGATCATGACTATATAGATATTATAATATAAATTTTGTACTTGTATAGAATTTTAGTTAAAATAAATCCTTTTTACTTACAAAAACATGCAACATCATGATATATAAATATATTTAATATAAAATTTTCATTTTATTAGACTTTCGCTTAGTGCAAATTCATATATGTTAAGTAAATTTAGCTCATATTCAAATATAGATTTTACATCTGCTAATGTCTTTGAATTCTCTACTGCTTCAACTATCATAGTTCCAAACTTTTCTTGAAAATGTATATATGATTCACACCACGGCTTATTGTAGTTTACAAGTGTATCCCACTCTTTTTGACCACCTGATAACCAGTACAAACTTTTTTCTGGGATTACTGAATATTTCTTAAAATCGTCCAATCTAGTTTTCCATATACTATCTGTTGAATCGACCCTTTTCATTAATATCGATACTGCTTCTGCTACATCATCTGTTATTTGTTCACCAATTTCAAAGAAATAACCACATTCTGTTTTATAAATAGATACTATATTATCATTAAAAACTATATCTGATAAATTCATCTTAACCAAAGTTTTTCTTTTTTTCATAGCTATCTATTATTTTTTATACTCTTATATTCTTAATCCACTGTTCCACTTACCACTAAAAAGCCCATCTTCAAAAATTCCATTTAACCAATTACCATAAAATTCACCCCCTTTAAATACACCATAATGCCAATTACCACTTAGGTAAACACCATCATGCCATATTAGAGTATTCTTTCTTATTTCTATAACTGCGTTGGAAATTTCGGAGTCTATTAACCAATAGAATTCCTCTTCTTTAAGTATCTCTACTATCGTATCAATATTTTTATAGGCTTTATCTTTGTAAGTAATCTGTTTAAATTTCATCTTGTTATTAATTTACACTTTTATATATTATCATTTTAATATTGCTTTTTATCTAAAATCTATTTTATGGATAAAAATTAACATATTAAAAAAAATATAATAAAAAAAGCCAAAATAATATTATTTTGGCTTTTTTTATCACTTTATGTACTAAATAACATCAGTATTTATAGGCTTTTGTCTAGAAATTCTTTTTCAATTAATGATATCTTATCTATACCTAATCTTGATATTTTATCAAGAATTTCGTCAGTGTCAAGACTATCTATTATACCTTCTTCAATATCTTGGAAATTTTCTGGTTGTATAGTTTCCAAAAACATTTCAATATCAATTACTGAAACTTCCTTAGAAGATTTTGGATGTGTAAAGGCAACTATTCTGTACTCTTCATCCTTCGTAGTTATCCATACTTTACTAAACCCAGCTTTCTGAGCATTTTTTATACCATCTGGTGATAAAGCAGGATACTTATCTTGAAGTATTCTGTATTCTTTATCTCTCATCTCTGTTAAATCTATACAAATAATCATAATAATAGTTTTAAGGTTTGATACAAATATAACAAATATATTGACATCAAAAAATAAAACAAGTCTTTTATTTTTAATATATATAAAAAAATTCATATATGAAATACCTAAAAAGAAAAAATATATACTTAAGTGAAGCATTTGACATGTCAGGTGGATCATCAGGACCATTGGGCAATGACATAAATTGGGGAGATTCATTAGTGGGTAGAATGTTCAATTCTATAGCTAGGAGATTTACAGTTAATTATAATGTTAATAGGATTGAGGCAATAGCTAAAGGCATAGATAGTGAATTTGAAATATTGTTAGCATCTGGTGCTATAGAGGGAAGTGAGCAAGAAGATGAATTTAACTTTTTTAAAATATCATTTTTATTGGGTAAGCTAAAAGAAATAATTGACAACGAAGAGTCTATAAGTAAAATAAAAGAAAATGTAGAGAACCTTTTAGATTATATATCTGAAATGGATGAATTTAAGAACGATAGAGCTAGTATTAAAAAAGAATTAGAAGAAAGTCTTCTTAATTTTGAAGAATATTTAAAAGATATTAAAAGTGATTCTACTAATGATGATGGGGATAAAGATGAAACTGAAACTGAAAGCGATGATTCAGAGGAAGAAACAGATTTAGATCATCAAGAGGTGGTTAAATTAATAGACATAATAACCGATATACTAGAGAAGGCAGAAGAACTTGAAGAAGAATATAAAAATGTTCCTAGAGTACCTAGCGTATCTAATAAAGTTAGTGATGAAGATGCAGCTATAGAAGGTATGTCAAGAGAACACAAACAGTACATCAAGCTAAGTAAGCAGATACAAGAACTAGTATCAGAAGAAAATGGCATTAAGCTAGATAAAAATTTTCTAACAAATCTAAAAAAACTATATAGTGATGGCAAATCTAAAAAATACTGGATTGACTTAGGAAGAAAGCTTCAATTAGCATACAAAAAATTTAGCAATAAATTTAATGAAAGTGCTGATATAGATTCTAGTGAAAGTGAAAGGGTGTCTATAGCTAGTAAGATATCAAATTTTGCTAAAAAATTAATGGGCATACCAGAAACAGAACTAGATGGCGACTTTGGTAGTTCTATTAAGAAGTTTAATAAGTTATTTAAGAGAATAGTTGATACAGGCATAGATTCTAAAAACGAGAGCAAAATAATTAAATATAATGCCTTTATGAAGGTATATGAAAAATCTACGAATGGGAAAGAAATTCAAAAATTCTTTTATAAAAACGTAGTATTAGATAATTGGATTGTTGACAAGAGTAAGGCTGATGATATTAAAGATATTGTTGAGAATTCTACAAAAGATATTAAAAAAATTGAAATAGATCCAATATTAAGCATAGTAAAGCTGTTTAACAAGGCTTTTAAGGTTTATACAACACAAACTATACCTTCTGGTAGAAGTGGTGGTAAAGTCTCTAATAATGTGTTTAGAAGGTATACTAATTTAGGATCTAATGTAGGAACTCCAGATAATCCTGGTGGTGGGCCATTTATAATAAACAAAGTATTCAATAAATTTGAGGATAAGATACAGGATATTATTAGGGATAATAAATATAAAGCTTTATTTGATAAAGATACTGAAATAGAATTGGGTGATGGTAGAAAGGTTAAAGGTGGTGGTAAAATACTTCTTAGTTTTATACAGAAACTTCTAGATGGGGAGAAGCTTTATAAAGGAAATGCTCAAAGTGAATTTTTTAAAGAATACTTTGGAATAGATGTAATACCTAAGAAAATAGGATCTGACAACATAACAGTTGGTAAAGATAATGAAGACTCACAAGATAGTGATAAAACTACTGTTAAAGATAATACACAAGTTGATAAAGAAGTAATAGACACTTATTTTGAAGAGGTTAGTAAAATAACTGATACAGAAGGAACAATATATGGTATGTTGTTAGGAAAGCAATTAATGTTTTACCTTATTGTTATTAAAGTGGAGGATGAAGATGTGTATGTTAAGTATTCAGAAACATTTTTAAACTTTTCTAAATATTTAGACCAAGACTATAATATTAAACCTGGTAAGATAAAAAATGTTGAATTAAGACCTAAACCAATGTTTTTTGGTAAGATGGATAGAGATTTATTTGATATAACTCCTGGTTCTGATATTAAAGTAGCAGCAGTTAATATTGATATGTTTAACACAAACAATGAAAGAACTATAGCTAAAAACTTTAAAGACTTGAAAGATGTTAGGAATATATTTCAATTAGTTGATAACAATAAAGAACCTATCAAGTTTACTGACTTAGAGAAAACCGCATTTGGACCAATGGATTCTAAAAACTATAAAGATTTAAAAGAAAAATTTAAATGAAACATTTAAAAAAGTACAAACTATTCTTAGAAGATTTTGAAGTTGAGGATAGTGATAGTGAAGATGTTAAACTATCTAAAGAAAAATTAGACAGAGTAAAGACACAAATATCATATTATAACTCTAATAAATCAAAAATAGATAAAATTTATCAAGATCTAGAAAATGGTAGTATTAAAGATGATTTAGATAAGGTAATTGGGACTGATGAAGATACAAACCCATTTCTAGTTAGTTACTCTAGTATAGCTAGTATAACTAGAAGTATTGAGAAGTTAAAAAAGAGAGAAACTGATAAATCGATAGAAAAAAATGAGTTAAAGGATAGACTATCAGATGCTAGTGATGATATCTCAAAAGATATAAGTGATAGAATAAGCAAAGTCAATGATCAAATAATTAAAATTAAAAAAGATATTAATGATGCTAGTAAAAAATTACCTGTATTAGAGAAAAGTCACAAAGAGAAAATGGATAATATAGAACAAGATATTAAAGATTGGATATCTAAAATTAAATAGCTATTATCCAAAATAGAAAAAATGTCATTTTTTAGTTTTTATATATATACTAAATAAAAAAATTAAATAGAAAATATGGCAAATATTCAAATTGGCAAGTACAAAAGACCAGGTATATTCATAGAAGAATTTGATCAGTCAGTAAATTCATCACCAACAGTAGATGGGATAACTAACCTCGTTATAGGTACTTCTAAAAAAGGACCAGTTAACACACCAGTAAGATTGACAAATATAAATGATTTAGAATCAGTTTTTGGACAAATAGACAGAGGTATGGAAAGAAAAGGATCATTCTTTCATAGAACGATTTCTAAGATGTTAGAAACTTCACCAGTTTTTGCATTGAATTTACTCTCAACTAATGACGAATTAGACACAATTAAATTTAAAACATTGTCAGCTTCTGCTGGTACAAATAATGATGTTTTGAAAGAAGGACCTTATAGAAGAGTTTTCGACACAACAGGCTTTTGGAGAAGGGATACTGAATCTTTCTTAAACTTAACAGATGATAATCAAAGAGCATTTAGCTTAACAAACCTATCTGATAAGACAGTAACTGCATTCGTTTTTAAATCAAGACTAAGTGGATTTGATAGAACTTTGTTAGAATGGTACGGGTCAGAAGATAGAATACCACCATATGTATCTAGTAAAGACTACGCAGCAGACTACCTAGTAGATGTTGTTTTAGTAAGTGGGGATTGGTCAGATTACCAATCACTAGCGGTTGATAACAGATGGAGTAGCTATTTCAATAATAATGGTCTTATAAAAGAAAGAGTAAGAGATTTTGCTAATGATAGAAATATTAATCTTCTAGAATACTATGAAGGTCTTTCACTTATTCCTTTTTTCAGAGATACAAATGGAAATAACATATTTATAGAAACTATTATAAACAGAGATACTGATAGAACTGGCTTATTCTGTGCATTTAATAATGATGCAGTAGAGGTTGATTCTTATAATGGTTTAATTGACTTGTTAGGAAATACTACAACTGATGAAGATGTAGAATCAATTGACTTTTTGTCTTATAATGAAACTTTAAAAGAGGAAATTGAATTTATTCAAACTCCTTTAGACTTACCTGGTAATGTAACTGCTATAATGGGTGGTGTAACAAATTACACAGGTCAAGCATCACATGCGTTTACAGATACTGATGTTTCACCTGCTCCATTAGTAGAGGGCAATATTGAAAACGGTAATAATAGAACAGCATATTTTGCAGAGGGATCAACTTTTGGATTAACAAGAACTGATTTCGTTATAACTGCTAGCAATATAGAATTAACATATGAAGCTATTGAAGGTGCATTTGTAGTTATTGGGGATAGAAAAATAGATATCACTGATGGTTCTTATACATTAATCTTAGATGCTTCACAATACCCAGAGGCTACTAGTGGTCCAGTATCATATAGTTCGGTAGCAACTGTTAATACAAAGGGTGAAATAGCATTAAAGAATAGTGATGATGAAAATAATATGCCTGTAACAATTACTGAATTAGCATTAGGTAAAATTGAAATAGTTATAGATAGTACAGAATTTACGGAGTCATCAAATATACAAGACATAACAGTCGATGTAGCTGGCTTTGTAGACTTGGTGATTGGTGTTGATTATAGCGTAAGTTATACAGAGAATGGTAAATTTGAAATTGAATTTTTAGATACTGCAACAACTGTATCTCTTTCTAATTACCAACAATCTAGAAGATTTAAGATGTTTAACAGATTGGTTAGTGTAATTGATAATGTTAACAAAGATAAAGTCCTTATGAGCTTAGGCTCTACTGGTTTTAATGTTAGCTTAGCAAATGTAACAATAGAAGATATAATTACTGCTACTAGCCAGAATAAGAAATTTACATTGAACACACCATTAACAGAAACACAACTAGTGGATGTTCTTGCTGGATACTTAGTATTCTATACAGTAGATAATGAATTTATATTAGGATCAGAAGGTGCTAAAACTAAAGGAGAGGTAGCATCAAACGAAGAAGGTGTAATTGGTAAATATTCTGATTTCTACGATGCATTTAATGACGGAGTTATAAACACAAGAGATTCATTTGACCAAGTTGGTGTTGAGAATGGTGTATTTATGAAAATGTACTTAGAGGCTAATGGCGATATGATTTTTGAATCAACTGGTAAAGATATGTTAGCGACTGAAGCAATTGACGGTGATAACTTAACTAAATCTATTACAGTTAAATCAAAACTTGGTAATTTAAAACAAACTCTAGAATTAGAGGATGATGTTAATTACATTGAGACACCTAATAAGGTATTAATAGATGGGTCTAGATATACTGAGGTTAGAATAGGCGATTTCTTGAAATCTACAAAAACTCCTAGAGAATTAACTAGGATTATTTCTAAAAGAAGATATAATACTACTACTAATTTAGTTGAACTTACTTGTGATTCTGAAATATTAAAAGAAGATTTTAATGGTGATAGACAAACAACAAGATTTGTATCAGTAGATAATTATGCTAATACATATAAAGGTTTAGTTTTTGAAGGATTTAAAGTAAAGGAGTCTTCATTACCAGATGGTACAGAAGAAACTCAAAATAGAATACTAAACTTAGTAGCTAAAGGAACTCCCTTATTTAAAGCAGTAACTAATAAAGAAGCTATTGATTTTAGATATTTAATTGACTCTTTTGGACTTGGATTAGTAGAAAATTCTAAATCTCAATTGGTAGATATTTGTGGAGATAGATTAGATGCATTTGGATTTATAAACATGCCTTCTTTAAGACAGTTTAAAAAATCGCCAAACTTTACAGATTTGGAAGGTGTATTAAGTGTTGAGTTCTTAGCAGATGGTGGTAATAAAGAAAGTCTAAATCCAGTTGGATATTCATTCCCACAAGGATTAGGTGATACATCGGTTGGATATTTTACACCTTATGTTACTGTAAATGATAATGGTCGTCCATTAGAGATGCCACCAGCATCTTATGTGGCTACAACTTATATGAGAAAGCATATTTCTAATATAACATCTATTACACCTTGGACAATAGCAGCTGGTGTTACAAATGGTAGAATAACAAATATCACAGGTCTAGAAATGGACTTTACTAAAGAAGATATTGAGTTCTTAAATCAAGCACAAATTAACCCTATTGTTTTCAAAAGAAATAGAGGATATATAATTGAGACAGAGAACACTGCACAAACATTGTTTAATTCTGCACTATCTTTTATACATGTTAGAGAGGTTCTTATAGAACTTGAAAGAGAATTATCTAATATGTTATTGGATTACCAATGGAAGTATAATACTCCTGACGTTAGAGCAGAAATTAAACTAAGAGCAGATGTTATATGTGAGACTTATGTGAGTAAGAATGGTTTATTCAACTTCTTTAATAAGATGGATGATGAAAATAACACACCAGAGATAATAGATAACCAAATTGGTGTACTTGACACGTTTGTTGAGCCAATCAAGGGTATGGGTATTATTGTTAATAACATTACTATCCTTAGAACTGGTGCTATATCAGCAGGTGGATTTATAAATAGATAATAATAAAAATAAAAAGGGGATTATTTGAAATAATCCCCTTTTTTATTAAAACAAAATAGGCATATTTGATATATATATAAAACAATATGTATTATGGATTTAAATATATTTAAGAAAGAAGATAAGTCTGGTAAGATGAGTAAAGAATCTTATTTGCTAAAAACCCATCATAAAGAATTAGAATATATACTGAAATGGTCTGTTGATAACGATATTGATAATATACCATTTAAACAAAAAGTATATCTTTGTATAAATAACATTAACAAATTACCAATTTGTAAGAATATTAACTGCTATAAGCCAACAAAGTTTAAGAATAAGACTCTTGGTTATTATAACTATTGCTCTAACAAGTGCATTGGATCTGATCCTAATATAATTAAACAAAAAGAACAAAAGTCTTTAAGTAAGTGGGGGACTAAAACACCAGCGGAGTCAAAAATAATAAAGGATAAGGCAATAAAGACTAACAACCAGAGGTATGGTCACAATTCTCCTATGGGTAATAAAGATATAATGGCAAAATCAAAGAAAACATTACTTAAAAATTGGGGCGTTGATAATCCGAATAAAAGCAGTGTTATCTTAAAAAGAAGAATCGAGTCTTTTAAGAAAAATATAGATGCATACAAAGCATCATATAAAAAAACATCCCTTGATAGATATGGTGTAGAACATCCATGGTCTAATAAAGATATACATAAAAAAACTATTGATAAATTTTATGAAAACTATAAGTCTAGAATAAAATCTCACATATCAGATGATAGTAATAGTGAATTTGTAGACATCAAAAAGGGGGATAAGACAGTCTTATTATTTAATTGTAAAGAATGTGAGGAGCATTTTGAGATACTAACTTATCAATTCTATTGGAGAGTTAATAATAATAGAAAAATATGTACAATTTGCCATCCGATAGATAGCAAGCCATCATTATGTGAGTTAGAGTTATATGATTTTATAAAAGACAACTACACTGGTACTATAATACAAAATGATAGAAGTGCTATAAATCCTAATGAGATAGATGTTTATTTACCTGAGTTAAACTTAGGATTTGAATTTAATGGTGTGTATTGGCATAGTGATAAATTTAAAAGTAAAAACTACCATTTAGAGAAATATAGTAAATGTAAGGATATTGGTATAAGACTAATAACTATATGGGAAGATGATTGGAATATAAAAAAAGATATATGTAAATCTTTTATTTTAAACAAATTAAACAAATCAAGTAAAATTGGTGCTAGAAAATGTTATATTAAAGAAATAACTTACTTAGAATCCAAGAAATTTCTAGATGATAATCACTTACAAGGTGACTGTAAATCATCTGTTCGGTTAGCACTTATATTAGGCGATGAGATATGTTCATTAATGACCTTTTCTAAGCTAAGACTCGCATTAGGTGGTAAAAATAAAGAAGGTATGTGGGAGCTGACAAGATTCTGTAATAAGGTACATACTACAGTGATTGGTGGTGCTAGTAAATTATTTAAGTATTTCTTAAATAATTATGAGTACATAGAAGTTCAATCTTATTCAGACAATATGATATCAGAGGGAGATTTGTATGAGAAACTAGACTTTAACTATTCACATACGTCAAAGCCTAGCTATTGGTATGTAGTAAACAAGATAAGACAACATCGTTTCAATTGGAGAAAAGATAAACTTGTAAGACAGGGCTATGATAAGAATAAGTTTGAGCATGAGATAATGGAAGAAATGGGACATTATAGAGTCTGGTCTTGTGGTAATAAGAAATGGATATATTCCTAACCAAACTCAACTTACCTATTTAATATATAGGTTATGAAACATATAAAACCTTATAAAATATTTGAAAGCAACAGCCCTAACTTCCCAACTACAAGAGAGGAAGTTATAGAAGTTTGTAAAAAATATGATATAGAGAACTATACTATTAATGATGATTTAAGTATTGATGTTGATCATAACGTTATTTTAAATTTTAAAAGGTTAGAATATTTACCACTTAAATTTAATTATGTGAGTGGTGGTTTTAGTTGTCACCACAATAAACTAAAAACATTAAAAGGTAGTCCACAAACAGTAGGTGGTTTTTTTGAATGCTCTTTTAATTATTTAGAATCACTAGAAGGTTGTCCACAAACAGTAGGTGGTTATTTTATGTGTTATGATAACGAATTAAGAACACTAGAAGGTAGTCCACAAAAAATAGATGGTGATTTTAATTGTGGTGATAATTATTTAACTGATTTAGAACATTTCCCAGAAGTAAGTGGTGGTATATACATAAATACAAACCCAGTAAATTTACTAGTATATACCTTTATCAAAAATGCTGATAGCTTTATGATAGAAGACTTTATAGACTATGAGATAATTAGGAACAGAGATACTGTTATGTTAGATAGGCTTCAAACATTCATAGAAGGATTTGATTTAGAAATGCCTAATTTGGATAATATTAAAGAATACTATAAAACAATAGAATAAATATGAAACATATAAAACCTTACAAAATATTCGAGAATGCTAGTCTTAACTTCCCAACTACAAGAGAGGAAGTTATAGAAGTGTGTAATAGGTATAGAATAAATAACTACACTATTAATGATGATTTAAGTATTGGTGTTGATGGTAGTGTATATTTAGAGAAGGAAAAATTAGAATACTTACCACTTAAATTTAATTATGTGAGTGGTGATTTTAGTTGTTATGATAATAAATTAAAATCGTTAGAAGGTTGTCCACAAACAGTAGGTGGGCGTTTTAATTGTTATTTTAATGAGTTAGTATCATTAGAAGGTAGTCCACAAACAGTAAATGGTGATTTTAATTGCTTTAATAATAAACTAGAATCATTAGAAGGTAGTCCACAAACAGTAGGTGGGCATTTTAATTGTTCTTTTAATAAATTAACCGATTTAGAATATTTTCCAGAAGTAAATGGTTCGGTAATTATATATGGAAATATAGTAAATTTATTAGTATATACATTTGTGGAAAATGCTAATACTTTCCTCATAGAAAATGCTAATGCTTTCCTCATAGAAGATTTTGTAGACTACGAGATAGTTAGAAACGGTGATACTGTTATGTTAGATAGATTACAAACTTTTATAAGAGATAATAATCTAAGGATGCCTGAGTTAGAACCCATTAAAAACCACTATAAAATAATAGAATAGTATGAAACATATAAAATTATACGAAGAATATAACAGTACTGAGGAAGTAGTAGAAGAAGTAATTAAATATGAGGTAATATTTGATGTAGTTGATGTATCAAGCGACCCAGTTGCTAAGGAAGAATTTGATAATTATGAAGATGCCTTAGCATATTATGAGAAAACATATGAATATGATGATGGTGTATATAGGACAAGAACTCATTCAAAAATGCTAGATGAAATAACATATTCTGTATCCTATGAATATGACAGTGATAATGAGGATAAAGACGATGTTGATGATGATGATAAAAATTGGGATATAATCGATACTGATAATATGGAGTCAGAAGAATATCGAATTAATGATGATTCTGAAAATGTTTTGGAACAGATTGAGGATTGGTTCAAAGAAAAATATGATTCAAATAGGACAAAATACCATGAGATAGATGTTTATTACAATGATGATGACTATAAGACTATACAAATTAGGTTTTCTGATCACACAGAAAACATTATGAACAATGATAGATTCAGAAGTAAGGATTATTACATATCAGTTGTTGTTTCTGATTATGATGTTACTGATAGCAGATTTGGTATGTCAAATAGTTTTGAGAGAAGGAATAACGAACATGAACTAAAATATGGTAGTAGTGATGATACTATACAAATGGAAATAGATATTGATTTTTTAATTAAAGAGTTAAAAGAGGAAATATTAGAAGACTTTGGATAGTAAATACATTACAAAATAAGTAATTAATATATACTTTATGAAGCATATAAAACCTTATAAAAATATTAGACAGGTTACAAACATTTATAAGTGATAATGGTTTAGATATGCTGGATTTGAAAGAAATTAAAAAAAATAATAGAATAAACATGAAACATATAAAACCTTATAAGATATTCGAGAGCAATAGTCCTAACTTCCCAACCACAAGAGAGGAAGTTATACAAGTGTGTGAAAAGTATGAAATAGAAAACTACACTATTAATGATGATTTAAGCATTGATGTTGATGATAACGTTCATTTAGGTTTTAAAATGTTAGAATATTTACCTCTTAAATTTAATTATGTAAGTGGT
>Ga0136604_1000437_pt1 | contig 20723 bp, 16 predicted proteins | sample AntRauFillE10628_FD_104928 | JGI IMG/M metagenome (GOLD analysis project Ga0136604, IMG submission 104928) | Saline lake microbial communities from Rauer Islands, Antarctica - Metagenome Filla E10 #628 | ecosystem: Environmental > Aquatic > Non-marine Saline and Alkaline > Saline | place...
GGAATTTATTGTGACCGAAAGTTACTCAACCCGGGAGGAGAGGTCAAGATGGTAGAGAATGTAGAGGAGCCTTTTGGGTTGACTCCAAAGTTTCTTTTAGGAAATTTTATCGGTGGTGCTTCTGTGGTGATGTTGCGGAAAAGTGCACTTGAAGAAGTTGGGCTTTTCGATGTGAATTGTAAAGCTAAGCAAGACACAGATCTCTGGTTGCGACTCTCAATAGATTATGGTTTTCTTCATGCACCCGACTGTCTTGTGATAAACCACAACGAGCACGATGAGCGGATTTCTACAAACACTGATTCGACTATCAGTGGGCGAATTTACTTTTATGAGAAGCATAAAACTCTTTTACGGAAGTACGACCTTGAGCACGTCTACCTTAGAAAAACCGCTCGTTTTATTGTTGAGCATGGAGGAAGTCGCAGCCAGGCCTACAAATATCTAAGTCTGGCAATCAGGCGAAAGCCATCTTACTTTTATGCCTATTTGTACGCTTTCAAGATCCTTTTTCTTAGACCCCGTTAATTATTTCAGCAAGGCCAACTTTTTGAGATGGCGAAATGAGAATGCCGTAAGCGGATGTCGCAGGAGGGTAAAGGCAGTTCTTGCCTATGAAAGCAATTCAGTTATTTTTGTGATCTAATCGATTCGAAAAATTATGGCAACTACTTCAGATATTAGAAACGGGCTGTGCATCAAGATGGATCACGACCTGTTCCAGGTGATAGAATTTCAGCATGTGAAACCAGGGAAAGGACCTGCATTTGTCAGAACTAAAATTAAAAACCTGAACAACGGGAAAGTGCTCGACAAGACTTTCTCTGCCGGTCACAAAATTGACCCGGTGCGTATCGAAACTCGTGACTACCAATTTCTCTACAAAGACGACACTGGCTATCACTTTATGAATACCGAAAACTTCGAGCAAATCAACATTCAGGAACACGTGATTAACTCACCGGAATTTTTGAAACCGGAACTGATTTGCAGCATTGTTTTCCACGCTGAAGAAGAACAAGTGTTGAGTTGCGATCTGCCACATTTCGTTGAAGCTGAAGTGACCTACACCGAGCCCGGAGTGAAAGGCGACACAGCGACAAACACGCTAAAGCCAGCAACAATCGATACGGGAGTGGAAGTGCGCGTTCCTCTGTTCATCAGCAATGGAGACCTGATTAAGGTTGACACAAGAACGAAAGAGTATTCTGAACGAATAAAGAAATAAGTGTGTAGGACGGTTGTCGAGCGGAGTCGAGACAAGAGGCAAAGGGTATAATTAAAATCCTCTTGGCACACTCTCTCGACTCCGCTCGAGAAACTTCCACCGCACATACCAGTAGCTTTTAATTAGGCCGAAACGATTAAAGATTCTGATTAATAAAATGCTTCCGACACCAAGCGGGAGCATTTTTTATATGCGACCAATTGGTTAATTTCGTTCACTAATCACATTGAAAGAACATGAAACTTTCCCCATCTAAAACCCTCTCGGAATTAGCTCAAATTCTGGATTGCGAATTTGTTGGTGATCCCAATCACGAGGTTAGCGGCATCAACGAAATTCATAAAGTCGTGCCCGGTGATCTGGTTTTTGTCGACCATCCCAAGTACTACGACAAGGCATTGCAGTCTGCCGCCACCACGATTCTAATCGACAAGGAAGTAGAGTGCCCAGAGGGAAAAGGATTGCTTGTATCGAAGCAGCCTTTTGATGATTTCAACAAGCTCACCAAAAAGTTTAATCCTTTTACTCCGTGGACTGAAGAAATAGATGAGTCGGCCGAGATTGGTGAGGATACAATCGTACATCCCCGGGCAGTGATTGGGCCGAAAGTGAAAATCGGTAAACGCTGCATCATCCACTCCGGAGTGGTGATTTACGATGACACCGTAATTGGTGACGATGTGATTATTCACGCCAATGCGGTGATAGGAGCCAATGCTTTTTACTACAAGAAAAAAGGAAAGGAATACGACCGAATGCACACCTGTGGTCGTGTTGTGATTGGGAATAAAGTAGAGCTTGGAGCGTGCACGACAATCGACCGCGGAGTGACCGGAGATACAATCATTGGCGAAGGCAGTAAGCTGGACAACCACGTCCACATCGGCCACGATACTGAGGTTGGCAAGAATTGTCTCTTTGCGGCTCAGGTTGGAGTTTCGGGCTGTGTTTGGATTGAAGACAACGTCACACTTTGGGGACAAGTTGGAGTTCCAAGTGATCTGCGAATTGGCGAAAATGCGGTAGTGCTTGGTCAAAGTGGTCCTTCAAAATCTTTGGCGGGAAATAAAACGTACTTTGGAAGTCCTGCCGGGGAAGCCAAGGCCAAGTTTCGTGAAATGGCAATGATCCGTAAATTGCCAGAGATTGTCGAAAAACTAAAATAATACTAACTCATGTCATCACGCTTGCTGCGACTTACAAAAAAACTCGAACTCAAGGGGTATAAACTCGATGCCCTTCTTGATGTCACGCAGGCGATCAATAAAAACCTGGCGGTAGATGAACTTCTGGATCTCTATCGCGATGTGCTGGTGAATCGCCTTGGAATTGAGAAGGTGATTCTCTTTACCGAGGAGACGGGCAACTGGAAAAGTATTTTGAAAGTTGGGATAAAAGGTGAAATCCGCGATGTGACAGACGAGTCCTTTTTCAACCAATCGAAATCGATTTCTCTCAACCTAACTTCAGGAAAAAAAACAGAGTCTTTTGATGTTGTGATTCCCGTTCACCATGATGAAATGCCATTGGCTTATCTTATGGTGGGTGATATTGGAGAAGATGAAATTCGCATGAGCCCGGTGATTAAGCACATGCGATTCATTCAAACGCTTACGAATATCATCATCGTAGCGATTCGAAACAAGAAATTTATCGAGCAAAGTCTGATTCAGGAACGTGCAAACAAGGAGCTCGAACTCGCGGCAGAGATGCAGACGTTGCTGTTGCCAAAAGATTTTCCTGAACACAAGGCCTACCAGGTCTCAGCGGTTTATAAGCCACACCAGCAGGTGGGAGGAGATTACTACGATTTTCTTCAGCTCAATGATGAGGAGATCATGATGTGCATGGCCGATGTGTCGGGGAAGGGAGTGTCTGCAGCGTTCCTGATGTCGAACTTTCAGGCCAATCTACGCGCGCTCTTTTCTTATCGTCAGCCAGATATGCTGGAGCTGATTCAGGAGCTCAACGAGCGTGTGATGTCCAGTGCCCGGGGAGAGAAGTTTATCACCTTTTTTGTGTGCATTTACAACTTAAAAACCCGGAAGCTGAAGTACGTTAATTGTGGCCACAATCCTCCGGTTCTTACAGATGAAGAAGGCAACATCGAATTGCTCAGTCTTGGTACTTTCGGTTTGGGGATGTTTGATAAAATTCCGCAGGTCAACCAGGGTGAAGTGACGGTGAAGTCTAATTCCACGGTGATGTGCTACACAGATGGACTGGTAGAAATGGAAAATGACGATCAGGAAGAGTACGGCATGGAGCGGTTGGTGAACATTTTGCGCAAGGCACATGATTTTTCACCGGCAGAATTGAATAAAAAGGTCATGCGTGAAATTGACGACTTCCGCGAAAATCAGCCCTACTTTGACGACACAGCGATTCTAAGCTGTCGGATTTTCTAAAGCCGGGCCATTCTCGTCCTCGTTTTTGTGGTACAAATCTATAGCTACTAAAACGGCAATAAAACCCCAGAAAGGAACTGAAGCCTTGTCTGTGTCGAGGTAATTGTTGAGCGTTCCGTGGATAATGTAAGTGACCCACCCCAAAAAAGTTGAAATCACCACGATTCTCCACTTCTGGTTTCTCACCGTAAAATAGAGCCTGAATCCCAGGTGCAGCACAACGTAGCATAAAATCAAAACGGTGATCGTACCCATGAATCCGGTCTCTGCCAGAGGGCCCAAATACTCGCTGTGGGCATTTCCTCCATCGGCATTATTGGTGCTAATCCAGGTGAGGTTTTCAGATTTTTGATAGGGAGCGTACTTAAACTGGTAAGTGCCGGGGCCAAAGCCAAAAATGGGCTTTTCCTCAAACATCGAAATGGCCGCGTCCCAACGATTCAGCCGCTCGAGGTTAGAGTTGTCTGAAGACACATTCGAAATTGATTCTACGTGCTCGGACAACTCGTCAGAGGACTCAGATGAATTACGCTTGAGCTCAATCAGCAGCTGCTCCTGGTAGTTCCAAATTAAAAAGCCGGCAGCAAAAGTGACGACCAGGATTAAATTGAGTCGAACGCGTAAAACCATAAGTGCGTAGACCACGGCCACAGCAACCAGGCTGACCCAGGCTGCCCGGGTGTACGATAATATTGTTCCCACTACCAAAATGATAACAGCCAGCAGTAAGAAGAATCTGAGTAGTGGAGTGAATTTTTTAATAAAACACAAGCCGATAGCCGGTGGTAAAAACATCGCCAAAACAGCCCCGTAGGAAGTGTGGTCTTTGAAAAAAGGAGACATCACCCAGTGCCCGGCATCTTTGTCAAAGCCAAACTGTGAGTGATGGATGACGGTGTAGATGATCACGCCCGAAAGCGGGATGAGGTAAAGCACAAAATACTTCCGAATGTGAGCCGGATTTTGAAAAATGTGTACAGCCAAAAAATAGAAGGCCGCGATAAACCACAATTTTGAAAGCAAAAATTTGAAAGACACCATCGGCATGGTGCTGGTGATGCTGGTCAGGAAAATCCAAAAGAGATAGCCATAGATGGCGAGCGAAACGGGGTGTTTGAAAATCCGTGTGTCGATGGATTGTCTGTAGAGAAGCTTAAAAATAAACAACAGAAGAATACCAAAAAGAAGCGGCTCAGTGGGTAAGTAAAAACCGATATTTAGTTGGCCCAGATCGAGTTCTTCCAGATTTAGAGAAAGTGGTGTGCTAAACACAACAAACAGCAACAATAGGTCGAGGCGCATAAATGCCGCCCACAGCACAAGCATGACGAGAGGCAAAAGTGCGAAGTAATAAAACTCCATCGCTATGCACGCGCCATTGGCAAGGGCGAATAAAAACCCAAGTCCGTAAAGCCAGTTGTTTCGTTGTTTTGCGTTCAGCTTTGGCATAAAACTATATCAGCTCTTCGCGCTTCATTCGCCTGAAATTCTCAAAGACCAGGAGCAGAATTACAGTGAAAACAAAAGCTGAAATGAAGGACATCACCACGATCAGCCATCGAACAGGATACGCTTTTTTGTCAGGGACTTGTCCACGGTTCACCACAAATTTGGCTGGAATGGTCGAAGCCACATCAACTCGGAGTAGCTCGTAGTTTCCCTTCAACACCGCTTCGCGATCGTAAGATGACTCGATGAGTGTTTTGAGGCGTTGGTATTGACTGCCGTATTTCGAAATCTCCTGCATCTCTTTCTTAATGATTTCGGCTTGCTTAATACGTCCTTCACTTACGGCTGTAGCATACTGTTCATTGAGCCCATCAATTTGAATTCCGAAGTCAAAGATTCCCAATTCTCGGAGCTCTCCCATATCGGTTTCCATTTGCTCAATCTCCAGAAGTAGTGATCTGTACTCTGCCTGAGCCATTTCAAGGGCTTGTCTCGCACGCTCGTTTTTCAGACGGTTGCTCACCGTGTCCACCATGGCGGCAATGTCGTTGGCGATTAGCATTGCAGTGTCGGGGCTTGTGTCGAGCACCTCCACATCTATAGAACCAAATTTTGTGAGGCTTGCGTTGATGTTCTCTTTATACGCTTTGCTCATAAGGCTGTTGGCACCCCGTTGATTAGGTTTGATGTTGTAGTGTTCGAAGAGATTGTACTTGTGAATGACATAGTCCTGAACTTCCTGCGAATTAACCAATTGCAAAAGCTGCTCGGCCTGTTCCGTATCTCCAAGCTCCATCAAGTCTTCGCGGTTGTCTTCTTTCATGAAAGAACGACCGATCGAGTTTGTGGCAGCTGCAAACATGGTCACCGTAGATCGGTATTTTTCCTGAATCATGAATGAGGCAATCACCGATATTACGACAGCTACCGCACAAACAGCAATTATGATTTTAGACTTGCGAAAGAGAAACACCAAAAGACTGTTCGACTTCAGGTGTGGGTTGTTTTCTGAGGGGGATTCTGAATTCATCTACTCGAAAAAATTTTGGGGCAAAAATAGTGATTTGTCCCACTGATGTTAGTTATCGGTTTACTTTGCTAATTCTCTTGTTGACGCTGCTTCAAAAGAGCAAAAAATCTTTTCATGCTCAGCATGCCTGTGAGCACTGCCGTCAGGGTGCCTGTGGCCAGTACAAACATTAACTCTAACTGCCATTCCCATTCAATTATTGTAGTGCTCCAGGCAGCAGTTATCACCAGCACAACAAACAATGCTGTGCGAAGCAAAAGTGACCAATTTACTCGAAAGCGAAATGCGTGAATCATCAGTCCAATTTGAACAGCTAAGACCAAAGCTTGTGTAACCAAACTGGCGAGTGCAGAACCGTAGGCCATTTGTGTGGGGATGAGCATGAAATTCATGATAATGTTGAGCGCCATGGCAGAAAAAGCGAGAATATTGAGCCACTTCAGCTTTCCGCTTGCAGTAAGCAGTGATCCGAAAACATAGGAAAGGCTGAAGGCCAGGAAGCTGAACATTAATAATCCAAACACGGGGGCAGCCTCATCGAGGTGTTGCGAAAAACGCAAACTGAGAATTTCCCGGTCGAAGATATAGCAGACTACAGCAAGCAAAAACGCCCCACTAAAGAGCAGTTTAAATGAAAGTGCAAGGAGTGGACCCACGTCTTTCTTTTCTTTTAGTGCACGTGAAAACATGGGCAGAAGCAAAACGGCAAAGAGATACCCAACCATATTTGCGGCCTCGAAAAAACGATATCCGGATGCGTAGATTCCCGCCTGCAGTGTTCCGTTGTCGAGCATTCTCTCAAGCATCACACCATCGGTCTTGTAGTGAACCATCATGAAGAGAGTCAGCAGGGCATAAGGAATGCTCTGTTTTAAAATTACCCGCGAAAAGATCGGTTCGATTTTGGGCTTTAGCTTCCCTGTTTGCCGCACCACAAGAATCAAAACAAAAACGGCTGTGAGAAAATATGCGGCAGTTTGTCCGTAGATAAACCATTCTATCTGGAAAGGCTTTTCTGTGATTCCTCCCCAAAGCAAAGCTCCCATCATTCCGATGAGTAGCAGTCGATCCATGATCGAAACCAGGCTGTCCTGTTTGAAGAGCTGCAGGGCAGTGAGGTTCGACCTCAGGTAAAGAATTGTGGCAACAAGGCCCTGGTTGAATGCCAGCACAACCAAAATCTCGAGCTGCTCGCGAGAGTAGCCGAATGAGAATCCAAAGACTAAAACTGCAATCAAATACAGAATGAAAAGAATTGCCCTGAGCGAAAGCATCCCTGAAAAGTGTTTTCGCAAAAGATGTTGGTTTTGCGAAATGTGCCTCGTGTTAAAGTTGGTCATTCCCATGTCGAGAATGATGTTGAGGATAAATGAGAAATTGATCAGGGCAAAGTAGTTACCGTACACTTCGGCACCCACACGCTCAAGAATTTCCATATCGATAAAGAAGATATAGAAAGGCTTTACCAGTAGGTTGAGGAGCAGAAGTAATAATAGGTTGAAAACAAACCTTCTTTGCATAGCGCGCGCTGGATCGAAAAATCGAGGCGCAAGATAATCATTCCTCAGTTGTAGCGGAATCCCTTAACTTCGCCAACCATTTTAAGTGAATAGCCCAGAAAGAGAAAATTGAAAATAGGAGTAAATACAAGGTTGTTAATTTCCGGAAAGCTGGACGGCATAGGATGGTTCACTTTCGAGACTCTCAGGCGGATTGTGCACCAGCACCCCGAGCATGACTTTTTCTTCTTTTTCGATCGTCCCTTCAGCGAGGAGTTTGTCTTTGTCGAGAATGTCTATCCGGTTGTGCTCACACCAAAAGCCCGTCATCCATTGGCGTTTCTCTATTGGTTTGAAGTGAGCGTGAAAAAGGCCTTGAAAGCTTTGAAATGTGATCTTTTTCTCACTCCCGATGGCTACGCTTCACTCAGAACCGATGTCCCTACGCTTTCTGTAATTCACGATCTGAATTTTGAGCATTATCCCGCAGATTTGCCGTTCCACATCCGGAAGTTTTATCGGACAATGTTTCCACTTTATGCCCGCAAAGCGGATCGACTGGTGACCGTTTCGGAATTTAGCAAAGGCGACATCTGCGAGCAGTATGGAATTTCTCCGTCAAAAATAGATGTGGTCCATAATGGGGTAAACGAAAGTTTTGCTCCGATTTCTGAAAATGAAAAAGAAGGTGCCAGAAAGCAATTCGCTGACGGTAAGCACTACTTCGTGTTTGTCGGTTCGCTGCACCCCAGGAAAAATATCTCCCGACTTTTTAAAGCATTTGATGAATTTTCCAAATCCTCTGAAGAAGACATCCGCCTGGTGATTGTGGGAGAGAAGTATTACTGGAACACAGAGATGAAATCTGTTTTTGAAATGATGGAGTTTTCCGATCGGGTCATGTTTAGCGGAAGGCTGAGCGCAGATGATTTAAAAATTGCGACTGCCGCTGCGTTGTCGGTGGTTTATGTTCCCTATTTCGAAGGTTTTGGTATTCCCATCTTGGAAGGTTTTAAATGCGGTGTTCCTGTGATAACTTCTAACGTTACCAGCATGCCCGAGGTAGCCGGAGATGCGGCTCTTTTGGCCGATCCTTTTGATGTTGATTCTATCGCAGAGGCAATGAGAAAGGTCGCCACTATTTCTGAACTTCGGGAAGAACTCATTGCAAAAGGCAACGAGAGAGTGAAGGACTTTAGTTGGGATCAAACTGCTGACCAACTGTGGACGAGTATCGAAAAACTCGCCCGGCAAAAGAATCTTCTTTAGACGACAGTTTTATTTTTGCATTGATGGCACTTAAGCGATTTTATACCAAAGGAAAACTCGAGGCAGGTTGCGATGAAGCTGGTCGTGGTTGTCTTGCAGGACCGGTTGTGGCGGCCGCAGTGATCTTGCCTCCGCGGGTTCGATTTAGCGCCCTCAACGATTCCAAGCAGGTGTCACTTAAAGACCGCAACCGACTGCGAAAAGAAATTGAGAAGAAAGCAGTTTGCTGGGGAGTAGGAATCGTTTCACCCGAAGAAATTGACGAGATCAATATTCTCAACGCGTCTTTCCTTGCCATGCACCGCGCCATCGATCAGTTGAGCAATTCGCCAGAGCTGCTTTTGATAGACGGTAATCGATTCAACCCTTACAAGGAGCTCGCCCACGAGTGCATCATCAAAGGCGATTCAAAATTTCTTTCAATAGCCGCTGCTTCTATTCTCGCCAAGACCCACCGCGATGAGATCATGGAGCAGTATCACAGTCAGTTTCCAGTTTATTCTTTCTCCAGCCACAAAGGCTACCCTACCAAAGCACACCGCTCGGCCATTAAGGAATTTGGCCCTTGCGAGATCCACAGGCGCAGTTTTCAGCTTTTGCCCCGTCAGCTGAAGTTCGGTTTCGACCGTCAATAAAGAGTTTCAGAAGTAGGAAACATTGAGTTAACACAATATTCAACCAGCGTTAATTGTGAACTAACCCTGCGTTGATGATTCTACTATTGCTTTGCAAGCGAATTCAAAACTCAAAAGAAATTTTAAAATCAAATTCTCTCAAACGATGAAACTCAAAAGTAATTTAATCCTAGCCGCAGTATTTGGAGCCTTTGCAGTGCTCTCTACTTCTTGCACTAAAGAAGAAGGCTGTACTGATCCAACTGCTACTAACTACGATGCAGATGCCGAAGACGATGACGGATCTTGCGTTTATCCTACACCTGCCGAAAACGAGGTTGTTCTAACTTCTAACGTTACCACCGACACAGAATGGACAAGTGATAATGTTTACATCCTGGCTTCTAGAGTCACTGTAGTAGACGGTGTTACTCTCACTATCCAGCCTGGAACGATTATTAAAGGTCAGGAAGGCTCTGGTGTAGATGCAACTGCCCTTTTGGTTGCAAGAGGCGGAACTCTTATTGCTGAAGGAGAGGCAACTGCTCCGATTATTTTCACTTCAGAAGCTGACAACATTACTCCAGAGCAAGTAGCCAACGGAAACTTTGTTGGGTCAAACCTGAATGCTACCAACAATGGATACTGGGGTGGCGTAATCGTTCTTGGAAAAGCTCCGATTTCTGCATCAAACGATAATGGTGACGTAAGCGAAGTTCAGATCGAAGGGATTCCTACTTCCGATCAAAACGGACTTTACGGTGGAAACCAGCCAAATGACAACTCAGGTATCCTTCGCTACATTTCTATTCGTCATGGTGGTACTAACATTGGTTCTGGAAACGAAATCAACGGACTTACACTTGGTGGTGTAGGATCAGGTACAACAATAGACCACATTGAAGTAGTAGCCAACCAGGACGATGGAGTTGAGTGGTTTGGTGGAACTGTTAACGCAAGCAATATTGTGGTTTGGAATTGCGGTGATGACGGACTTGATACAGACCAATCATGGGCAGGAACAGTAAGCAACTTCGTAGTAGCGGGTGCAACTGGTCACTGCTTCGAGCTCGATGGTCCTGAAGGAACTATGGAAGCTGGTCACACTCTCATGAACGGTACTGTTTACGCAACTGCTGACGGCAGAACTTCTGAAGATTTGATCAACGTTGATGACAACTCGATTGTTAATCTCGAGAATGTCTTCTTCACAGGAATTGTAGATGGTCAGCTTATCCGCGAAAGTAGTGATGAGGAAGGTGCTATCGATTTCATCGATGTTCCCGGAGTTACTGTTACAAACATCATGTTGGATCTTGATGCCTCAGAACTGGAAAATCATGTTGAAGGAGCTGTGCCAGCAGGAATCACTGCCGGTGGATCTGGACAAGCTGATGTGTCAGTATTCGGATGGACCTGGGCTTCAGCTGCAGGGATATTCTAAAGAAATTATCGAACTGAAAAACAAGTTTTTCAATACAACCCAATACAGCAGACTTGCGGAATTTCCGCAAGTCTGCTTTTCTATTTAATCTAACAATTTTCAACTCAATTAAAATGAGGTTTTTAGCTACTGCATTTTTTCTTCTGACTGCATTTTTTGCTCAGGCGCAAAAAGGAACGATTAACGGGACTGTCATTGAAGACAGTAACGGCCAACCAATTATCGGAGCTACGGTGATGGTGGATGGTACCAGCAACGGATCTTACACTGATCTGGATGGGAAATTCTCTGTCAAAGTGGAGCCGGGGATGTACAATCTAAAAATTTCTTTCATCTCTTTCCAGACTCTAACAATCGAGGGTGTTGAGGTTGCTGCGGGAGAAACCAACACTCTTTCTAACATCAGGCTCAAGGTGAGCAGTCAGCAGCTCGAAGCTGCGGTGGTTACTGCTGAGGCCACACGCAAATCGGAAGAAGCGTTGATGACTGTGAAGCGTAAGTCGGTGGCGATGATGGACGGGATTTCATCCGAAAAAATGGCTATGACCGGAGACGGAACTGCAGTAGAAGCCGCTAAACGTGTTACCGGTGTTTCTATCGAAGGAGGGAAATACGTCTACGTTCGTGGACTTGGTGACCGCTACTCAAAAACAACCCTTAACGGTGTGGATGTTCCTGGTCTGGATCCAGACAAGAACACCATCCAGATGGATATCTTCCCAACGAGCCTTATTGATAACATCACAGTCAAGAAGAACTTTACTGCGGACATGCCGGCTGATTTTACCGGTGGTTTGTTGAACATCGAAACAAAGAGTTTTCCAGAAGAAAAGTTCTTGAACGTGAGTCTAGGAATTGGCTTCAACCCAAGCATGCACTTCAATTCAGATTACCTCACCTATGATGGAGGTTCAACCGACTTTCTCGGTTTTGATGACGGCACGAGAGAATTGCCTGCAGGAGCCGGTGGAGCCAATATTCCAACACCGATAAATTCAGATCCGCAGTTGGTCAACAACTTCGTGAATCGATTCAACCCGCAGCTGGGAGCAAAACGCCAAACGAGTTTGATGGACTTCAGTGGTGGGGTTTCCCTCGGTAATCAAATTGAGGTAGGAGAAGATAATGGATCGGGTTACAGACCAAAGCTGGGCTACATTTTTGCCCTTACCTACAAAACGGACTATCGCTACTTCGATGACGTGCAATATGGCGAGTATCAAAAGCAGATTGATCCAAATGAAACAGAGCTGAAGTACGCTACCAAACAACAAGGTGAACTCGGAGAGAAAACTGTGCTTGGTGGAGTTTTGGGTGGACTGGCTTACAAAACCAGAAACTCAAAATACCGATTAACAGCTATGCGTCTGCAGAGCGGGACGAGCAGAGCCGGCATTTTCCAAATCGACAATAACCCATCGGCTGTGGGCCAATCTGGATATTTCGCGGAGTCTCACAACCTCGAGTACAACGAGCGATCGCTCACCAATGTGTTGATCAATGGAACGCACTACCTCGATCAGTCAGGCTGGGAAATTGACTGGAGGGTTTCGCCAACTCTTTCTACTAGTGATGACCCGGATATCCGCAGAACGGCCTTTACCCAAACTCCGGTGGATACTTCGTTTATCGCTGGTGCAGGAGGAAACCCTTCCCGAATTTGGCGTTCGTTAACTGAATTGAATGCAACCGCTAAAGTTGACCTTTCTAAGGAGTACAAGCTTTTTGATGAAGATGCGAAACTCAAGTTTGGAGCGAGTCACACATACAAGCAGCGTGATTACGAGATTCTTATTTTCGATCTTCAATTTAACGCGAATCAGAGCTGGCCAAACCCAGATCCGTCAGAAGTGCTAAACCCGGATAACCTTTACCCGAACTCACCGAACAGCATCTACTACCAAAGTGGAAACTCTTTCCCAAACCCAAATGCCTACGAAAGCAATGTGCACAACACAGGTGCATACGTGTCGAATGAGTTTTCGCCAGCTGACAGGTTGAATGCAGTAGTTGGACTTAGAGTAGAAAATTACGTTCAACGCCACACAGGTCGCGATCAGGATTTCGCTGCTGGAGATCCGAACGGAAGAAATCTCGACAATGATATAGTGCTTGAGTCGATAGACTTTTTCCCTACTGCCGTTTTGATTTTTGAACTGAACGAAATGCAGAACCTACGTGGTTCTTACTCCAAGACGATCGCACGACCATCTTTCAAGGAGCTCTCGTTCGCTCAGATCCTCGACCCGATTACAAATAGATACTTCAATGGGGGGCTTTATAGCTATGGAGGTTCTTGGGACGGAAACCTCACTTCTACAAGAATCGATAACTTCGACTTGCGTTGGGAGCTTTTTCAGGAGCGTGGGCAGCTGTTTTCTGTAAGTGCATTCTACAAACAATTCGACAATCCAATTGAGTTGGTTCGTATTCCTGAGCAACAAACCAGTACCGAGTACCAGCCGCGAAATGTGGGAGATGGAAGCCTCTACGGTCTTGAGTTTGAAGTTAGAAAAACGCTCAAATTCCTTTCGCCAAAGCTCGAAAACTTTAGCGTTTCAGGAAATCTCACACTCGTTGAGTCTCAAATTGACATGACGCTAACAGAGTTCAACGCTCGTCTCACGTACGAAAAAGACGGTCAATCGGTTGATAACTCGCGCCAAATGGCTGGACAGGCACCATGGGTGATAAACGGAGGCCTGTCTTATGGCAATACAGAAAATGGAATTGACGCTGGAATTTTCTACAATGTGAAAGGGCCAACTCTTCACATCGTTGGTTCAGGACTTTTCCCAGACATTTATCAGGAGCCATTCCACAGCTTGAATGTGAGTTTCAGAAAAACACTTGGCGAAGAAGGAAACACGAGCATCGATTTCAACGCTTCCAACCTTTTGAACGACAGAAGAGAAATTTTCTACCAATCTTACGAAGCGCAAGAGCAAATTTTCAGCAGCTTCAATCCGGGAGTTGCCATTAGCCTGGGCGTAAGCCACAAGTTTTAAAAGAATTTCAGAGAGGGATACCGCTCTAAAAGGTATCGCAAATTCTCCAAGTTAAAAGCCGGCTGTCATGCTGAACTAGTTTCAGTGTCTAGCCGGCTTTTTCTTTGATCTCAATCCTGGAACCTTCTCAGCAAAAGCTCGCAACGAATCCCTCCTCGCAAAAAGGATGTAACCCAAAGTCATAGCTGCGGAGAAGAAATAAAGGTTCATCACTATCGCAATGAAAAAATGGAAGCCCAGCCCCATCAAAAGGAAAATGCGCTTTGTGGGTTTTACCCAGATAAAAATCGGAAACAGGGTTTGATAAGCCAGCCCGAGGTAGGTGAGTGCGGCAGTGATTGCGGGATACTCTACGATAAACTCAGAAATCGGATGGTCGCCATACATATCGAGGTTTAGCGCGTAGTGAACTGCTGTGCCATCGGGCCACTGGTCACCTCGCCACTTTGCCAGTGCGGCAATGGCGTAAACGATACAAACCTGAACCATGCACGCCCAAACTCCAAAATTTGAAAGCATCACCAAAATGCGATTTCGGTAGCGCAAATTCACCACAATCAGGTAGGCCGTAAACAGCATCATCAACAAGAAGCCGGAGTTGTGTGAGTAGTGACCGCCAAAGTAAAACATCAGCATGGTGACGTAAACCACAATCCGTGGGAAGTAGGAAATGCGCTCCCACATTGAAAGCACACAGGCCACAAGGTGAATCCACAAAATGGCCTGAGCCCAGTGTGGGTGGTACGATAAGAAATAAGCTCCGTTAGTGATCAACCCGGGACGGCTGTTGTAGGTCGAGATCAGAGCTTCTTCTCCATACATCAGCAGGTAATCGTTCCAGTAAAAAATCCAGAAGGCGATCAACCAGAGATAGACCAGCCTGGAGAAAATCCAAGTTGCTGTGGGCTTGTAATTGGCCGCACCAATCGAATCGATTTTATCGAAAATCTTTTCAGTCCAACTCATTGATTCGTGCTGATTGCAGGTAAAACAAATGTACGTTCCGTGCCCTGAGCTCCAGGTTCGGGTAGCTTCCTAAAGTGAAACTTAAGCTGAAGGCTGTCGGCTTTAACTCCGTCCGACTCCAGCTTGTAATGTTGGGCGATGTAGCGCCAAAAGTGATAGAACCTGCCCGTGTTCATCACTGCGTCAAATTTTGGTTCCCCTTCTTCGTAGTAGAGCTTGGTGCTGAAGTCGCTCTGTATTTTTGTAGTTATTTTCTTCGGAATATAAAAAAGCGGTTTGCTCGTTCGGCCGTGCAATTCGTTGGGGAACACCCAGCCACTCCAACCGGTTTCCTCATTCCAGTAGCGGTAATGCACCGTTGGCTCGGTAGTTTTTATCCCGGGTGCAAAAAGCTCCCAGCCCTGGTAAAAAAGTGGCAGCGAGTATTGCTGACTGATGTGATACACCTTTGGGTTTACCCATGAATGTGGCAACGAAAAAATGGAAATCATGATAAAATGAAGCACAAAAAAGCCGCCTGCTCCGAGTGTGAGAAGGCGGTATAGCCACTTGCGATTTTCGGGTGAACTTTTCTTCAAGAAAGGTGTGGTTTACACAGAGGTTGATAAAGCTTAATCAAAGTTACATATTTGCCTGGATAAATTAATTTTGCTAAAAAAACAGATTCAATGATATCAGCAAACGATCCAAGTTTAAAATCATGGGTAGACGTGCCCGAAAACAGCGATTTTCCAATTCAGAATTTACCGTTTGGTATTTTCAAAACTGAAAACGAAGGCCCGCGAGTAGGCGTAGCCATCGGTGATCAGGTGTTGGATCTCAAATCGCTGCACGTGCTGGGCTATCTCAAAAATCTTCCTTTCAACATCGATGACCTTGCTACTTCATCACTCAACAGAATGATGAAGTACGGCAAGCAGGCGACACGAGAGCTGAGAAACGCGATTTCGAGCTTGCTGAACGCAGATAACAACGAACTTCAAAATAAAGAGCATCACGTAAGTCAATCACTTCACCAACAAAGTGAAGTGCAGATGTTGATGCCTGTTGAGGTAGGCGACTACACCGACTTTTACAGCAGCCAGGAGCACGCAACAAACGTGGGTACGATGTTTAGAGACCCGGACAATGCGTTACTTCCAAACTGGAAGCACATTCCTGTGGGGTATCACGGACGTGCTTCTTCTATCGTAGTTTCAGGAGTTCCTGTGCACCGTCCAAAAGGTCAAACCCGTCCTGATCCGGAAAAGCCACCAGTTTTTGGTCCTACCAAATTGCTCGACTTTGAGTTGGAAACCGCCTTTGTTACTTTCGAAGGAAAGCAGCTTGGAGACAGCATTTCAACAGCCGAAGCTGACGACCATATTTTTGGAATGGTACTTTTTAACGACTGGTCAGCCCGCGACATGCAAAAATGGGAATACGTGCCACTCGGGCCATTCCTGGCAAAGAGCTTTGCTTCTTCAATTTCTCCGTGGATTGTGACCCTCGATGCTCTTGAGCCATTCAGAACTCCAGGACCAAAACAAGATCCTAAAGTGTTGCCTTATCTCGAGTATGAGGGCGATAAAAATTACGACATCAATCTGGAAGCTTACATCCAACCCGATGGCGGAGATGAAAATCGTGTTTGCCAGTCAAACTTTAAGTACATGTACTGGAACATGAATCAACAGCTTGCTCACCACACAGTGAACGGTTGCAACGTGAGAGCCGGAGATATGATGGCCAGCGGTACAATCAGCGGCAAAGACAAGACCTCTTATGGTTCTATGCTCGAGCTGACCTGGCGCGGATCAAACCCGATCAAGCTTTCTGACGGCACCGAGCGTAAATTCATTCAGGACAACGACACGGTGATCATGCGTGGTTTTGCAACCAAAGACAATGTGAGAGTTGGATTTGGTGAAGTAAAATCTAAGATTTTACCCGCTCGTTAGTTATATTCGATTAACAGTGTAATCAAAGATCGGGAAAAATGGTAGGTGTAGATTTAGAACAGGAGAATAGAGAGTTACGCAAGCGCTATCGCGGCCTTTTGCGTGCGGCTCAGCGCTCCAAATCCCGCAGTGACAAAAAGCGCATTCGAAAAGCGTTCGACATCGCCCTGGAAGCGCACAAAGACATGCGCAGAAAGTCTGGCGAGCCTTACATCTACCACCCGATTGCAGTTGCACGCATCGTGGCCGAAGAAATTGGCCTCGACACTGTTTCGGTAGTTTGCGCCCTTCTGCACGACACCGTTGAAGACACCTACATTTCTCTCGAAGATATCGAGGATTTGTTTGGTGTGAAGGAGAGGCAAATCATCGATGGACTGACGAAGATCTCAGGCGTTTTTGACCACATGTCTTCAGCGCAGGCAGAGAACTTCAGAAAGATGCTTCTCACGCTGTCGGACGATGTGCGTGTGATTTTGATTAAGCTGGCCGACAGGCTGCACAACATGCGTACGCTCGATTCCATGGCGCGTGAAAAACAGCTGAAAATCGCTTCGGAAACTCTTTTTATGTACGCGCCTTTAGCTCACAGGCTCGGGCTCTACAACATAAAGACTGAGCTCGAAGATCTCGCTCTGAAGTACAAAGAGCCAGAGGATTACGCGGAAATTTTGGCGAAGCTCAAAAAGACTCAGGCCGTGAGAACGCGCTTTGTGAATAAGTTCATGATGCCAATCAGTAGAGATCTCGAGAAAGCGGGTCTTAAATTTGAAATCAAAGGACGTACAAAATCCATCTACTCGATATGGAACAAGATTGCCAACAAGGGCGTCAAGTTCGAAGAGATTTACGATGTGTTTGCCATTAGAGTGATTCTCGACTCACCGATGGAGCGGGAAAAGGCCGATGCATGGAATGCCTATTCAGTTGTTACCGACCATTACCAGCCCAATCCGGACCGACTCCGCGATTGGATTTCCACTCCCAAAGCCAACGGTTACGAGTCGTTGCACACCACTGTGATGAGCCCAACGGGTAAGTGGGTTGAAGTTCAGGTTCGATCGGAACGAATGGATGAGGTTGCAGAAAAAGGGTTTGCAGCTCACTGGAAGTACAAGGATGGAGCAGATAGCAGTGAGAATAATCTCGATAACTGGCTTTCGCAAATTCGTGAAGTGCTGGAAAGCGACAGCGACAGTGCTCTCGATTTCATCGACAACTTTAAGCTCAATCTTTTTTCCAAAGAGATTTATGTTTTCACTCCTGATGGCGATTTGAAGACATTACCAAAGGGTTCTACTGCTTTAGATTTTGCTTTTAATATCCACACCCAGGTGGGATATTCCTGTATTGGAGCAAAGGTAAATCACAGATTAGTTCCTCTGAGTCACGAACTAAAAAGTGGCGATCAGATTGAGATCATCACTTCCAAAAAACAAAAGCCTAAAGAAGGCTGGCTCGACTTTGTAGTGACTGCCAGAGCCCGTCAGAAGATCAAGCATGCTCTTAAGGAAGATCAGAAGAAAGTAGCCAGCGAAGGAAAGGAAATGCTCGAGCGCAAATTCAATCACCTCAAGGTGACGATGAACAGCGAAAACATTTCGGCTCTGGAGAAACACTACAGTGTGCCCACAGCACTTGATCTCTACTTCTTGATTGCCACGGGAAAGATCGATTTAAAAAAGCTCAAGGGCCACAGCGTTGACAATGGAATGATTTCCTTCGAAAAAGAAGAGCCGGAAACTGCTGAAAGGAAGAAGCCAGAGAAGGAAAAGGTAATTGCTAAAATGCCAGGAAAAGGCGATGTGCTTTTGATTGGCGATGATGAGCAAAAGATGGATTACACACTCGCTTCGTGTTGCCATCCTATTCCAGGTGACGATGTGTTTGGGTTCATCACGGTGAATGATGGTATGAAGATCCATCGCACCAATTGCCCAAATGCCACCACGCTTATGAGCAACTACGCTTACCGTACTATTAAAGCACGCTGGGCGAGCAAAGATCGGGTACAGTTTGAAGCCAGTGTTAAGTTTACCGGTATTGACGATGTTGGTCTGGTAAACAAAATCACAAATATCATCTCCAGCGACCTTCACGTAAATATGAAATCCATCAGCTTTGAAAGTAACGATGGCATTTTTGATGGAAAGGTAACTTTGCTAGTGGACGACACCGACCACCTTTACAATGTTATCCAGAAGCTCAAAAACGTTGAAGGGGTTCTTACTGTTGATAGATTGGAAAGTGATTTTATTGAATAAGACAGGCAATTCCGGGTTTTAGGGTTCGGTTAGTTCTTAGTATTTTTGTCTGTCGTTTTAACGGGCACATGTCAAAGAAAGAAACACAAGAAAAAGTCAAGGAAATTTTCTCCGCCTATCTCGAAAAGAACAGGCACAGGAAGACTCCTGAGCGATTCGCAATTCTTCAGGAGATTTACGACTATGATGGTCATTTCGACATCGAGTCGCTTTACATCAACATGAAGAATAAAAAGTATCGTGTGTCGAGAGCAACGCTCTACAATACAATCGATCTTTTGCTGGCGTGCAATCTTGTTCGCAAACACCAATTTGGCAAGAACCTGGCTCAGTTTGAAAAGGCACACGAAAACCATCAGCACGATCACATCATCCTCACAGATTCTGGAGATGTGCTGGAGTTTTGCGATCCAAGGATTCAAAATATCAAGTCAACACTCGAAGAGATTTTTGACATCGAAATTTTGCATCATTCGCTCAACTTTTACGGACACAAGAAATCCAATAAAGACAACACCTAATGCCATTTTCATTTCACTCCGACACTGTAGCCAACTGCAGGGTTTTTCACTTTAAGGGAAGATTTATCGATAGCGATGATGATCGTAAGTTGGTGAGCGAATTTTACGAGTTGATGGATGACGAAGTCAGAGACTTTATCTTCGATTTTGATGAATTGGAATACATCAACAGCAGTGGAATAAATTATTTGGTGAAAATGGTGAACAAGATAAATCAGTTCAAGGGAAACCTCGTTTTCGTTGCTGTGCCTGATAAAATTCAAGATCTTTTGAAGATAATAAAACTCAATTCGGTATTAACTATTCGCGAAAGCATCGATGAAGGTGTTGCCGCTATCAAAGCTAATGAATAAGCATATGAAAGTGGATGTTCTCCTCGGACTTCAGTGGGGTGACGAAGGTAAAGGTAAGATCGTTGATGTACTTACCCCCAAGTACGATATCATTGCCCGGTTTCAGGGTGGTCCCAATGCGGGCCACACCTTAGAGTTTAACAACATAAAGCACGTGTTGCACACTATTCCATCTGGGATTTTTCACCAGGGTGTGATCAATGTTGTGGGTAACGGTGTGGTAATCGACCCGGTGATTTTCAAAAAGGAAATCGACAAGCTTAAAGAGATGAATGTGGATGTGAATAAAACACTCCGCATTTCGCGAAAGGCACACCTGATCATTCCTACTCACCGTATCCTCGATGCAGCTAGCGAAGCAGCTAAAGGAAAAGAAAAAATCGGTTCTACACTCAAGGGGATCGGCCCGGCCTACATGGACAAAACCGGTAGAAACGGACTCCGTGTTGGAGATATCTTCGAGTCCAACTTCCAAGAGAAGTACAATGCACTCGTAGAAAAGCACAAACGAATTTTGAGCAACCAGGACTTCGACTACAACCTTGAAGACTTGCAGTCAGACTGGTTCGCAGGAGTGGAGCTGCTCAAGTCGCTTAACGTGATAGACAGTGAGCACTTCGTGAATGGCGAAATGAAAGCAGGGAAATCTGTCCTTGCCGAAGGTGCACAGGGGACCCTTCTCGACATCGATTTTGGATCTTATCCATTTGTAACTTCATCGAACACAACC
>Ga0136604_1000438_pt1 | contig 20713 bp, 19 predicted proteins | sample AntRauFillE10628_FD_104928 | JGI IMG/M metagenome (GOLD analysis project Ga0136604, IMG submission 104928) | Saline lake microbial communities from Rauer Islands, Antarctica - Metagenome Filla E10 #628 | ecosystem: Environmental > Aquatic > Non-marine Saline and Alkaline > Saline | place...
CAGCAGGACGTCCGGCTCCTCGAGCAGGATCTTCGCCAGGGCGGCACGGTTGCGCCAGCCGCCCGACAGCTGCGCCACCGGCAGCGAGCGGTGCTCGTCGCTGAAACCGAGCACGCTCAGCGCGGTGTCGATCCGGCGCTGGTAGTCCCAGCCGCCGAGCTGCTCCATCCGCTCGAACAGTCGCGCCTGCTCGGCGACGAGCCGGTCCAGCTCGACCTCGTCGGGCCCCTCGGGCGTGCCGAGCAGGCCCATCGTGGTGTCGATCTCGGCGAGCGCCGCCTCGACGGTGTGGATCTCGTCGAACAACCCGTCCAGCACCTGGATGATCGAGGTGTCGCCCTCCAGCTCGGAGTGCTGCGAGAAGTAGCCGATGCGCACGTCCTGCTGGATGGTGACCGTGCCCTCGGTGGGCTCCTCGCGGTCGAGCACGAGCCGCAGCAGTGTCGTCTTGCCGGACCCGTTGCTGCCGATCAGGCCGATGCGCTCGCCCTCGTCGAGACGCAGGAACGCGTCGCGCAGCACGACCGTGTCGCCGTAGCGCATGGTCACGTCGTGCAGCCTGAACAGGCTCACAGCAGGGCCGGTGGTCGAGGGCGAGGTCGCGCCATGGAAGCGCACGTGCCCCGACCCGGATGACGGACCCGGATGACGCACCCGGATGACGCACCCGCGCGCCGCCGCCGTGAGGTGCGGCGGCGCCCGGCTCGTACCCTGACAGGTCATCCCTGCCGCACGACCGGACCTGCCATCGCCATCCAGCCGCACGATCCCGACCTCGCCGCCCGACTGCGCGCGGCGACCGAGCTGCTCGAGGCCGCCACGGCCGACGAGGCGGTCATGGCGGTGCTCGCGGAGGACGAGCGGCAGCGTCTGGTCAACGCGGCAGCCGATGTCTTCGACCCGGACCCCGGGACGCGCCGCCGCCACGTCAAGCAGCGCAGGAAGCGTCGCAAGCGCGAGAAGGTCGCCCACGACGAGGCGGTGCTCGAGGGCACGGGGATCCGGTCGCTGCGCTCGCAGAACGTGTTCACGACGCCGAACGTGTTCCCGCCGGACGACTTCGTGCAGCAGGACGTCACCTCCTCCCACGGCGACGCCACCGGCCCGTTCCGCGAGACCATCGAGGAGCAGCACTGCTACGTCTGCAAGGATCACTACACGACGATCCACCACTTCTACGACCAGCTGTGCCCGTCCTGTGCCGCGTTCAACTTCAGCAAGCGCACCGAGACCGCGGACCTGACCGGCCGTGTCGCGCTGCTGACCGGGGGGCGCGTCAAGATCGGCTACCAGGCCGGCATCAAGCTGCTGCGCGCCGGTGCGCAGCTGATCGTCACGACCCGCTTCCCGCGTGACGCCGCCCAGCGCTACGCGGGTGAGCCGGACTTCGACCAGTGGGGCGACCGGCTGGAGATCTACGGCCTCGACCTGCGCCACACCCCGTCGGTGGAGGCGCTGTGCCAGCACCTCGACGCGACCCGCGACCGGCTCGACTACATCGTCAACAACGCCTGCCAGACGGTCCGTCGCCCCCCGGCGTTCTACGAGCACATGCTCGACGGCGAGCAGGCGCTGCTCGCCGAGCTGACGGGGCCGATGAAGGAGCTGCTCGGCGACTACGAGGGCCTGCGCGGGTACGACCTGCTCGGCGAGACCCTGCCGGTGCTGACCGAGCAGGCCGGCGACGTCGCCGGCCTGGTGGACCCGGCCGGGCTGTCGCAGCGCATGCTGGTCCCCGGCGAGGACGACCTCGACCGTGCGCTGTTCCCCGCGGGCCGCCTCGACCAGGACCGCCAGCAGGTCGACCTGCGGGAGAGGAACTCGTGGCGGCTGCAGCTCGACGAGGTGTCCGCGGTCGAGCTGCTCGAGGTGCAGCTGGTCAACGCGGTCGCGCCGTACATCCTCAACGCGCGCCTCAAGCCGCTGCTGCTGCGCTCGCCCGAGCCCGTCACCCACATCGTCAACGTCTCTGCGGTCGAGGGCCAGTTCTACCGGGCGCAGAAGACGACCAAGCACCCGCACACCAACATGGCCAAGGCTGCGCTGAACATGATGACGCGCACGGCGGCCACCGACTACGTGCAGGACGGCATCCACATGAACGCCGTCGACACCGGCTGGGTCTCCGACGAGGACCCGCTGCACATCGCCGCGAAGAAGACCGCCGAGCACCGCTTCCACCCGCCGCTGGACATCGTCGACGGGGCCGCCCGGATCGTCGACCCGATCATCGACGGCGTCAACACCGGCACCCACGTGTGGGGGCAGTTCCTCAAGGACTACCGGCCGACCGACTGGTGATCACGCACCTTCAGCGCGCAGCGCGACGAGGCGGCGAAAAGTACGTACAGTCCCGGCGCCCGGCCCCGCGCCGGGACCTCCCGAACTCCCCTGCCTCGTCGAGGTGTCATGTCCCGCCGCCTGATCCTGCCGGGCGCGGCCCTGCTGGTCGCGATCGTGCTCGCCCTGGTCGCCTTCACCGGCGACGACTCGCCGGTCACCGTCGACGCCTCGGGCCTCGATGCCTCGGGCCTCGAAGCGTCGAGCGCACCGGCCTCGCAGGCGGAGGAGCCCGACGCGTCGACGGCGGACCCCGACCGTCCCGGCAGGGACCGGATGGCGCCGCTGCGCATCGATGCCGACTCGGACCTGGCGATCGGTGACCCCGACGCACCGCTGGTCATGGTCACCTTCGAGTCCTTCGGGTGCCTGTGGTGCGGGATGTTCCACCGCCAGACCATGCCGATGGTGATGGAGGACTGGGTCGACACCGGCCGCCTGCGCATCGAGACGCGGATCCTGCCGTACGAGCCGCGCGCCATGCCGGGTGCGAGGATCGCCGTCGCGGCGGCACGGCAGGACCGGTACTGGGAGCTCGCCGAGCACCTCTACCCGTTCATCGCCGGCGGTGGTGAGGCACCGGTCGGCCGCGACCTGACCTCGGACGAGCTGTCCGCCTACCGCGTGCGCCAGACCGAGGAGGCCCTGCTCGGGCAGGCCGAGATCGTCGCCGACGAGATCGGCCTCGACATGGACCGCCTGCGCGCCGACCTGGCCGACGAGGCCACGACCAGCGTCGTGGAGCGCGACCAGCAGCTGGCGTGGCAGGTCGGCTTCACGGGGACACCGGCCTTCGTCGTCAACGGCGTGCCACAGGGCGGCTTCTCGGGCCCGGAGGCCTTCTCCCAGTTCCTGCAGGCCGTCCACGACGCATCGCAGGAGTGATCCGATGGGTGGTCTCGGACCCGAGGTCGGCTACGTCGCCGCGTTCGTCGGCGGGCTGCTCGCGCTGCTCAGCCCGTGCGGGGCACTGCTCCTACCGTCGTTCTTCGCGTACGCCTTCGACCGCCCGGGCCGGCTGCTCGCCCGCACCGGGATCTTCTACCTCGGCCTGATCACCACGCTGGTCCCGCTCGGCGTCTCGGCGTCCGCAGCGACCCGGTTCGTCCGGGCACACCAGGAGACGGTCCTGGTCGTCGCCGGCGTGGCGGTGATCGTGCTGGGCGTGCTGACGATCGTCGGCGCCGGGTTCAACCTGCTGCCGGCACGCCTGCGCTCCCGCGGGGAGGGACAGGCCACCTCGGGCACCGTCTACCTGCTCGGGCTGGTGTACGGGGTGACGGGGTTCTGCACCGGCCCGATCCTCGGCAGCATCCTGGTGATCGCAGCGGTCGGTGGGCGCCCTGCCCAGGGCGGGGCGCTGCTGGCGGTGTACGCCCTCGGCATGGTCGTCCCCCTCGCACTGCTGTCGCTGGTGTGGGAGCGGATCGGCACCGGGACGCTGCGCTGGTTGCGGGGCAGCGAGGTCGCGATCGGTCCGTGGCGCGTCCACTCCACGGCACTGGTCACGGGACTGCTGCTGATCGGGGTGGGGGTGCTGCTGGTCAGCGGAAGCGGCAGTTTCGAGTCGACCGACGTGGCGCTGGCGGGTGCCCGCGCCGAGGAGCTCGTCCAGGCGATCGGGCGACGCATCCCGGACCGCGCGCTGGCGCTGGTCCTGGTGGTGGCCGCTGGCGGCTGGTTCGTCAGCAGGTTGCGCGCCGACGAGCGGGACGAGGCACGGGAGTCCGTCGAGGAGCGGGACACGGCGCGGGAGCCCGTCGAGCCCTGACCGGAGGCACTGACGCCTACCGCCTTCTGCACGGACCCGGTGCGTCGCGCCGGCCAGCGTGCCTGTCGGGACACGGCCCGCGTGCCGCACCGGGTGGACGTCCGCGGTCGCGTCCCGGATGCTGGGGCGGCGGTCGTGCGTTCCACGAACGCCGGAGACGGAGGACCGAATCATGACCGACGTGACCCTGCAGTACTTCGACGGCTGCCCGAACTGGCAGACCACCGACCGGCACCTGCGCACGCTGCGTGACGAGCTGGGGATCGTGCTCCACCGCCAGCTGGTCTCCACGCCCGAGGAGGCGGAGCGCGTCGGCTTCCGGGGGTCCCCGACCGTGCTCGTCGACGGGCGCGACCCGTTCGCCGAGGGCGACGAGCCGGCGGGCCTCGCGTGCCGGACCTACGTCACCGAGGACGGGGTGCAGGGCTCACCGACGCTCGCGCAGCTGCGCGCCGTGCTTCAGTGACGGACCCCCGAGCCCGTCAGGCCCCCGATGACCACCGCGCACCTCGCCACCGAGGACTACCAGCAGGAGCTGGAGGAGGAGCTCGGCCGTGCCGGGGTCGCGGTCGTGCAGCGGCACGGGCGGCTGTGGGTCTGCGAGGGTCCCGCCATCCACGCGGCGTGGGCGGCGAACACCTGGTGGGACGCCGAGCGCATCCCGGTCAGCTCCATCGGCGACGCCGCGAGGGAGCTGCGGGCGCGGCAGCGCAACTGGGCGCTGTACGCCCCCGAGCACCGGGGGCGGGCCGAGCTCGTCGTCGAGAAGCTGCCGTACGTCGCCGCGCACCCGCTGGAGCTCGGTGACGTCGTACCCGACGCGCCGCTGGGGTCGTGGACGCTGCTCGAGCGCGACCTGGTGCTCGCCTCGGCGCGCTGCACCAGCCCGTTCCCCAACGGCCAGCCCGAGTTCGTCGAGGACCGCGAGGGCCCGCCGAGCCGCGCCTACCTCAAGCTGTGGGAGGCGCTGGCGACCGTGCGCCGCCAGCCGGAGCGGGGCCAACGGGTCCTGGACCTCGGGGCCGCGCCGGGCGGCTGGACGTGGCTGCTGGCCCGCAGCGGCGCCGACGTGCTGGCCGTCGACAAGGCGCCCCTGGACCCGGACGTCGCCGCGCTGCCGAACGTCACGTGGCAGGAGGGCTCGGCGTTCGCGCTCGAGCCCGAGCAGGTCGGCCCGGTCGACTGGTGGTGCAGCGACATCGCCGCCTACCCCGACCGGCTGCACGACCTCGCGCAGCGCTGGCTCGCGTCCGGGCTGGTGCGCAACCTGGTCTGCACGATCAAGTTCCAGGGCCGCACCGACCACGCGGCCGCGGCGCGGTTCGCGGCGCTGCCCGGCGCCCGCGTGGTCCACCTCGACCAGAACAAGCACGAGCTGACCTGCATCGTCCTCGACGCCGACCGGGCCTGAGCGCCCGCGCGGCACGTATTTGTCCGTACAATACGCAGCCACCGATTCGAGGACGACCGTGGTCACGTGGTTGGCACAGCTGCCGCTGTTCTGGTTCGTGGTTGCTGCGCTGACGCTCGGGCTGGCGCCGTTCACCCCCGAGCCGCACCTGGTCGAGAAGGTGAGGATGCTCGCGGGCGGCACGCTGAGTGACCCGGTCGACGTGTTCGACCTGCTGCTGCACGGCGCGCCGTGGGTGCTGCTGGTGCTGCGGCTCGTGGCCGGCGCCTTCTTCGCAGGGGACGCGGCCACCGAGGCCTGAGCGCCGTCAGGCCCGAGCGGTGAAGTTGCCCGTCACGTGGAGCTGCGTCGCGGCACCATCGGCCTGCACGGGCACGGTGAGGTGGTGCGGTCCGTCCATACCCGGGTGCATCTGCAGCGGGAACTGGACGGTGACCGACGCGCCCGCGTCGACCGTGACGGTGCCACCGGCCGGCACCTCGGCGCCGTCGACGTGCACCGGTCCGGGGCAGCAGCCCTCGAGAACCTGCGGCTGACCGACGGTGAGCGTCAGCGGCCCGGAGGTCGGGTTGGTCACCTCCCAGCGGGGCACCACGGTGACGTTCAGCGGCACGTCACCCATGGCGACGTCCGGCGCGACCACCTCCAGCCCACCGAGCGCGACCGGCTCGCCGGTCGCGGCGGGCGCCGCGACGGCCGGGCCACCCATCGGGTTGGGCAGGTCGGCGTCGGGGCTCACGGTCCGCGACCCGCCGGTCGCGACCGTCACGACGAGCGCCACCACCAGCAGGCCGACCACCGCCCCGGCCACGCGGGTGGCGCGGTCGAGCCAGTGGGCGACGGTCCCCTCCTGCGTCCGGCGGGCGCCGGTTCGCGGGCGTGTGGTCCTGGTCATCGGTCGGTCTCCTCGGTTATTCCGGCGAAGGTCTCGTCGATCGCCGCGACGATCTCGTCCAGCGGCGTCCCCGCGGCCCGTCCGGCCAGGACCTGCCTCGCCTCGACCTGGCACACCCCGCACGCGACGGCGTGTCGCTCCCACTGCCCGTCCGGCCGCTCGAAGCAGTCCAGCAGGTGGCGATGGTCGAGCATCGCTTCGCACCCGCAGTAGCAGCGCACCGCGGTGAAGGCCTCGGGGTCGGCGGCCACGTCGAAGTAGAGCTGGCGCAGGTCGGGGTCGAGCTCGTCGACGTCCACCACCCCGCCCGGCGACACGGCCAGCATCTGCTCGCCGTCGGTGGGTGCGCGCAGCGCGTGGACCGTCGCGGTCAGGGCGACCGCGGCGAGCACCACCACCAGGAGCACCCCGGCACGTCGGAGCGCGTTCGACTCGTCGGGCATCGGTCCACCTCGTCCGTGGACTTCACACCGTCGCTGGGCGCGGGGGCGCTGCCGACGGCCCAAGTGCTCCACCGTGACCGACCAAGGTCCCGTGGGGCGCCCCCTTGCCATACAGATACCCGGTATGCATACTGCGTATCTAACCGAGTCGGGGCGTGGATCGTGGGTGTCCGTGAGGGGCTGCTGGCGCTGCTGCACGCCGGCCCGTCGCACGGCTACCAGCTGCGCGGTGACCTCGAGCAGGCGGTGGGCGGGCTGTGGTCGGTCAACGTCGGCCAGGTCTACACCACGCTGCAGCGCCTCGAGCGCGACGAGCTGGTCAGCCAGGCCGGGTCGGCCGACGCCGACGGCCGGGTCCGCTACGCGCTGACCGACGCCGGGCGAGCCGAGGTCGTCGGTTGGCTCGTCGAGCCGCAGCCGCGGCGCGACGACGTGCGCGACGAGCTGGTGCTCAAGGTCCTGCTGGCCCGCCGCTCCGGGCTGCTCGACCCGCAGGCCGTCATCGACGCGCAGCGCACGGCGACGATGCGGGCGCTGCAGGGCTTCACCCGGCGCCGCACGACGTTGGCGTCCGCGGACCTCGAGCAGGTGCTCGCGCTCGACCGCCTCGCCCTGCGTGCCCGCGCCGAGCTGGACTGGCTCGACCTCGTCGAGCAGCGCCTCGAGGACGCACCCCCACCGGTGGTCGCGTCGGCACCCGCCACGTCCACCGCGACGTCCGAGCCCGTCGACCCCGTCGACCGTGCCGGCACCAACGATCGCACCGACCAGACGCCCGCCGGTGTCGCAGCCGAACTGGAGCAGCCATGACCAGCCCGACCCCCGTCCTGCGCCTGCGCGACGTCCGCCGTGTCCACGGCGACGGTCCGAGCGCCTCGGTCGCCCTCGACGGCGTGGACCTCGACCTGCACGCCGGTGAGCTGGTGGCCGTCACCGGCCGCTCGGGCAGCGGCAAGTCGACGCTGCTCAACCTCGCGGGCGGGCTCGACGTGCCGACGTCGGGCAGCGTCGAGGTCGCGGGCGAGCGGCTCGACGGGCTGTCGCGCACCCGGCTGGCCGAGCTGCGGCGGCGCCACGTCGGCTACGTGTTCCAGGCCGACAACCTGCTGCCGACGCTGACGGCGTTGGAGAACGTCGCGCTGCCGCTGGAGCTCGACGGCGTCGCCGTCGGCGCGGCACGCGGCGCGGCGCAGCGCTCGCTGGAGCGCGTGCTCGGACCCGAGCACGCCGGGCGCTACCCGGACCAGCTCTCCGGGGGCGAGCAGCAGCGCGTCGCCATCGCCCGGGCGCTGATCGGCGAGCGCACGCTGCTGCTGGCCGACGAGCCGACCGGGGCGCTGGACGAGGTCACCGCCGAGGGCGTGCTGCGCCTGCTGCGCGAGGCCGTCGACGCCGGCGCGGCCGCGCTGATGGTCACCCACGACCCGGCACAGGCTGCCTGGGCCGACCGTGTGGTGCGGCTTCGTGATGGGCGGGTGCAGTCTGCGGTGACGGCCGAGGGCAGCGAGGTCGCGTCGTGAGTCCGCTGGTCCTGCCACCGACGCAGCTCACCCCGCTGGAGCAGGGCCGCGGCGACGGCGTCGGCAGACTCGCCCGCCGGACCCAGCGCGGCCAGGGGCGCCGCCGGCTGCTCGTCGCCGGGCTGATAGCGCTCAGCGTCCTGCTCGGCGTCGGCAGCGCCGTGCTCGCCGCGACCATGGCCCGCAGCGACGCGACGGTCGGGGTACAGGACCGCTTCGGCACTGCGGCTGCGCTGGTCAGCGGTCCCGACGGGGTGTACGCGGTCGAGCAGCCCAGCGACCCGAGCCGTGCCGACCTGACCCCCGAGCAGCTCGCCTGGCTCGGACGGCACGCGCTCGACGGCGACCTGCCATCCGCGACCGGGCCACAGGACCTGCCGCTGGAGGTCCTCCAGGCGATCGGCTACGAGCCGGTGACGGTCGCGCCGCAGGACGTGCTGGCGGGGATGGACCTGTCGGCCGGCGACGTGCTGGTGGCCCGCTCGGTCCAGACCTACGACCAGACGAACCAGCAGCAGCGCGTGCTGACCGACCTCGACGTCACCCATCCGTTGGCCGGTACCACGTACGACGCGGGCGGGCGCACCGAGCCACTCGCCGGTCGCGAGGGCCTGCTGTCGCCGAGCCTGCTCGCCGCCCTCGGGGGCGAGGTCGGGCAGATGATCGAGGTTCCCGGGATCGGGCCCGTCGACGTCGTCGGCACGGCCACACGCAGTTTCGTCCGGTCCCAGCAGCTCGCGGTGGTCGCGCCCGGCCGAGCGTTCTCGCCCCGCGACGGCTTCCGGCAGGCGGACCTGCGGTTCGCAGATGCCGCCGACGCGCGGCGCTACGTGGAGCGCCTGGAGGAGCGCGGGCAGGAACTCGCCGCCGCGCTGCCGACGCCGAGCAGGGACGACCTCGCGGCTGTCGGCATCCCGCCCGGGGAGCAGCTGCCGCCCCCCTACGTCGCCGGGAACGTCGTCGAGGAGCGCAGCGACTACCTCTCCTACGCCGTCGCGGAGGAGAGCCTGGCGACCATCGTCGGCGGCACCGTTACTGCGCTCGCGACCGTGGTCGCGGCTGTCGTGGGTGCGTGCGCCTTCGCGGTCGGCGTGCGCCGCCGCATCCGCGAGATCGGGACGATCGGCGCGATCGGCGCGACCCCGGCGCAGCTGCGCCGCCTGCTGCGCCGCGAGGGCTTGGTGATCGGCCTCGGCGGTGCCATGGTCGGTGCGGTCGCCGGCCTGGTGCTGGCGTTCGCGGCCCAGCCGCTGGCCGAGCGGGTGGTCGACCGTGACCTGCAGGTGGCCGTCCCCGTCGTCGGGGCGCTGCTGCCCGTGGTCGTCGGTGGGCTCGGTGCGTTCCTCGCCGCGGTCTGGCCGGCACGCACCGCGGCGCGCGTACCGACGACAACGGCGCTGGCCGGCCGGGTTCCGCTCGGCCGCGTGCCGGGCTGGCTGCCGGTCGCCGGCGCCGTCGCGGCCGCCGCGGGTGTGGCACTGCTCGCCGAGCTCGTCGTCGGGTCCACGACGGGCACCGGGCTCGACGCGGTGCAGCTGCTCGGCGCGGTCCTGCTGGCGACGCTCGGCACCGCCGCGCTCGGCATCCCGGTGATCGCAGCCGGCGGTCTGCTCGCCGACCGGCTGCCGCTCCTGGGCCGGCTCGCGCTGCGCGACGCCGCTCGCCAGCGCACCCGTTCGGCGGCCGCGGTCGCGGCGCTGGTGCCCGTGCTCGCGATCCCCGTGGCCGCCGGCACGGTCGTGTTCTCCGAGCAGGTCCAGTTCGCCGGGCAGTACGGCGGCATGGTCGCCGAGGACGGCACGCCGCTGGAGGCCCTGCCGTACGCCGACCCGGGCGGCTCGACGCTGGCGATCGTCGACGGGGCGTATCTCGAGGGGCGCCAGACGCCGCCGTCGCAGGCCACGATCGCAGCCGTCGCCGCGGAGCTGCCCGACGTGGCCGGCAGCGCACCGCTGGTCCACCTCGGCGCGCGGGACCTGCAGGGCGGGGCCGTCGCCGTGCTGCCCTACACCGACGACGGCCGCATCGACCCGGTCGAGGCCGACGTGTCCAGCATCGGCCGGCTCGGCTGGGCATGGGGCGACCGGCTCGCGCTGGCGACCCCCGAGCTGCTCGGGCTGCTCGGCCTGCCCGCCGATGCGGTCCCCGCCGACGGCGCGCTCGTACTCGACGGCGCGGGCGCCTCCGTCCTGCCCGACGACCTGTCGAGCCTGCAGGTCGTGCAGGTGGAGCGGCCCGACGAGGACGGCCGTCGGGGCCAGCGCATCCTCGGTGAGGTCGTCGTGGGCCGCACCGACGCCGTGTCCGGGGGCATCAGTCCCGGCGTGCTCGTCGGCCCGGACACGGCTGACCGGCTCGGGCTGGTCGAGACCGCCCGCCCGCAGCTGCTGCGGCTCGAGGCGGTCCCGTCGGCGGCGCAGGCCACCGCCGCGTACGCGTCGGTCGACGGCACCATCGGCGCCGGGGCGTTCATCTCCACCGCCCCGCCGTTCTGGGCCACGTCGCTCGGGATCGCGGTCCTGATCGCGCTGGCCGTGGTCGCGGCGGCGCTCGGTGTGAGCGTGGTGGCCGGCATGACCAGCGCCCTGGCCGCGACCGAGTCCGACGGGGACCTGCGCAAGGCCGTCGCGCTCGGCGCCGAACCGTCCCTACGACGTCGACTGCACGGGCTGCAGGCCTGGTGGCACACCGTGATCGCCGCGGTGCTCGGCGCCGGCCTCGGCCTTGCGGTGGCGTGGGCGGTCGTGCGTGGCACCACCGTGGGGGCCGGGTATGTGGACGACGGGCAGGTCCTCGAGCAGGTCCGCGCCACGATCGCCGTGCACTGGCTCGGGCTGGCCGCCTGGGTCGTGGTCGTACCGGTCCTGGTCGGGCTGGTCATCGCCGCGGTGATGCGCTCCTCGCCGGTCACCGCCCCGCGCCGTCGCATGGCGTAGGGGTGGGCGGGCGCTTCCGCGGAAGCGCCCGCCGGAGTGCCCTTTGGTCAGTCGGCGACGCTCACCGCGCGTACCGCTCGGCGCGCACCGCGGCCATCGGATCCTCCGCCGGGGGGCGGACCCGGGCAGCACGACGGGCCAGCAGGTCGTCGACCGACCGGCTCGCCACGAGGCGCTCGAGCTCCGGCAGCAGGAACTCGGACAGCGATATGCCGGCGCGGGCGACCCGGGCCACCAGCTCGCGGTGCACGTCGTCGGGGACGTCATCGATCTGCAGCGTCGTCGTCACGGCCGCCCTCCCGTGGCTGACACGACCGAGGGAACCCTGTCCGGTGGTGTGCGAGACGATGGAGGCCGCCCCGGGTGGGGCGGCCTCCATCGTGGTGTTTGGCTCAGCGGACGCGGGCGTCCGGCTCACCAACCCCGTTCACCGGACGTCGAAGCGGTCGTTGTCCATGACCTGGACGAAGGCCTCGACGAACGTGTCGACGAGGACCTGCTCGCCGCCGCCGCTGCCGAACTCCTCCGCGATCGCTCGCAGTTGCGAGTTCGAGCCGAAGATCAGGTCCACGCGGGTGGCCGTCCACTTCGTCTCGCCGCTGCTGCGGTCCTTGCCCTCGAACAGCTCCTCGCCCTCGCCGACCGCGTTCCAGACGGTCCCCATGTCGAGCAGGTTGACGAAGTAGTCGTTGGTCAGCTGCCCCGGACGGTCGGTGAGGAGGCCGTGCGTCTCGTCACCGGCGGTGACGCCGATCGCACGCATCCCGGCGACCAGCGCGGCGGACTGCGGGGCGGTCAGGCCCAGCTTGAACGCACGCTCGACGAACAGGTGCTCGGCGGGGACCTGGCCCTGCTTCTGCAGGTAGTTGCGGAAGCCGTCGTCGGTCGGCTCCAGGTACTGGAACGAGTCGACCTCGGTCTGCTCCTGGGTCGCGTCGGTGCGACCCGGGGTGAACGGGACGGTCACGTCGTGGCCCGCGGCCTGCGCAGCCATCTCGACGCCGACCGAGCCGGCCAGGACGATCAGGTCGGCCAGCGACACGTTGGCGTCGGACGCCTGCTTGACCTGCTCCAGCTTGCTGATGGCCCCTGCGACACCGGTGCGGACGTTGACGTCCCATCCGGCCTGCGGCTCGAGGCGGATGCGGGCGCCGTTGGCGCCACCGCGGTAGTCGGTGCGGCGGAAGGTGACCGCCGACGACCACGCGAGGTTGACCAACTGCGCGGCCGACATCCCGGTGCCCCGGATCGCCTGCTTCAGCTCGGCGACCTCGGCGTCACCGACCAGCGGGCCCTCGTGGGCCGGCACGGGCTCCTGCCAGACGAGGTCCTCGGACGGGACCTGCGAGCCGAGGTAGCGGCCCTTGGGACCCATGTCGCGGTGCAGCAGCTTGAACCAGGCCCGCGCGAACTCGTCGGCGAGCTTCTCCGGGTTCTCCTGGAAGTCCTTGCAGATCTCCAGGTACGCCGGGTCGGTGATCATCGCCATGTCGGCGGTGGACATCGTCGGCTTGGTCTCCGGAGCGCCCTCGGCGACCGGCGGGACCATGAAGCCCTCGCGCACCGACTTCGGCTGCCACTGCTTGGCGCCGGCCGGCGACTCGACGAGCTCCCACTCGTGGCCGAACAGGGTGTCGAGGTAGGAGTTGTCCCACCTGGTCGGGGTCGGCGTCCATGCGCCCTCGAGGCCCGAGGTGATCGCGAACTCGCCGAGGCCGGTCTCGTTCTCGTTCTTCCAGCCGAGGCCCTGCTGGTGCAGCGGCGCGGCCTCCGGCTCGTTGCCGACGGCGCTGTCAGGCCCGTTGCCGTGCATCTTGCCGAAGGTGTGCCCACCGACCGTCAGCGCGACCGTCTCGCGGTCGTTCATCGCCATGCGGCCGAAGGTCTCACGGATGTCGTTCGCCGACTTCATGGCGTCCGGCACGCCGTTGGGGCCCTCGGGGTTGACGTAGATCAGCCCCATCTGGACCGCGGCGAGCGAGCCGAGCAGCTCGCGGTCGCCGGTCTCGAAGGTGCCCTGGTAACGGGTGTCCTGGTCGTCGAGCCACTGGTCCTCGGGGCCCCAGTAGATGTCGTCCTCGGGCGCCCAGATGTCCTCGCGGCCGAAGCCGAAACCGAACGTGCTGAAGCCCATCGTCTCCATCGCGCGGTTGCCCGTGAACACGAACAGGTCGGCCCACGACACGGCCTTGCCGTACTTCTGCTTGATCGGCCACAGCAGCCGGCGGGCCTTGTCGAGGTTGCCGTTGTCGGGCCAGGAGTTCAGCGGCGCGAAGCGCTGCGCGCCGGTGCCGCTGCCGCCGCGACCGTCGTGCTGGCGGTAGGTGCCGGCCGCGTGCCACGACATGCGGATGAAGAACGGGCCGTAGTGGCCCCAGTCGGCCGGCCACCACTCCTGGCTGTCGGTCATCAGCGCGTCGACGTCGGCGGTGAGCTCGTCCTGGTCGATCCCGGCGAACGCCTCGGCGTAGTCGAAGTCGCCGCCGAGCGGGTTGCTGTCCGGGTGCCCCTGGTGGAGGATCGACAGGTTGAGCTGGTCGGGCCACCAGTCGGTGTTGCCACGGGCGCGGCTGGCGGTGCGGCCGCCCCACGCGGGGCGGGAGGTCGTCGGGTCGGTCACGTCGTGACTCCTGTACTGCTGGCTGTCGGTGCGGGATCCTGGGCTGCCCTCGGCGGACGGGACACCGTCCGGTGGAGGAACACCCAAGTTAGAACAGTTCAAGGTCTGGAGCAACCAGACCTTTGATACGGTTGTCATGTTCGTACCACAGGAGGCACGTCCGTTGGCACCGCTGATCGACCGCCTGCGTGACCGCGGGTGGCGCCTGACGGCGCAGCGTCGCGTCATCGCCGAGGCGATGACGGGTGAGCACGTGCACCTTGCGGCCGACGAGGTGCTCCAGCGGGCCCGCACGACGCTTCCCGAGGTCAGTCTCGCGACGGTCTACAACACCCTCAACGAGCTGGTCAGCATCGGCGAGGTCGTCGAACTGACCCACGCCGACGGTCGCAAGCGCTACGACCCCAACGTCGTCGAGCGCCACCACCACCTGGTCTGCATCGACTGCGGGCGCATGCTCGACGTGCGCACCGACGACCCGCGCCTGCCCGCCGACCAGCGCCACGGCTTCGAGGTCCTCGACGTCGAGGTGACCTTCCGCGCCCGCTGCCCGGACTGCGCGTCCGGCTGAGCGTGCGCGTCCGGTCTGCGCGGACCGGGGCGCCGCGGCGGTCGGCCACGCCGCCTCATCCGTCGCCGACGTCCACCATCAGGTCGTCGGCGAGGTCCTCCAGCGCCGCGGCGAGGTCCCAGCGGCCGACACCGGCAGGCAGCCGCACGACGGCCTCGGCGCGGAACAGCGCCTGCCCGGCCATCGCACCGGACTCGGTGGCGGTGCGCAGGTCCACGACGCTGGCGCCGAGCGTCGCCAGCGCGTGGCTGACCTCGTGCACGATCCCCGGCCGGTCGGCCCCGACGACCTCGAAGCGCACCGTCGGCGTGTCCACGACCGCCGCGTCGGCACCGGTCGGGCGCAGCGTGACGTCCAGCAGGCCCTGCTCGCGCAGCGGTTCGAGCGCAGCAGTGAAGGCCGCGTCCGCGTCCGGTGGGACCTGCACGAGGACGACACCTGCGAACGTGCCGGCCAGCTCGGTCATGTGGCTGCGCTGCCAGCTGCCGCCGTGCTCGGCGACGACCCGGGACAGCGCGTCGACGAGGCCGACGCGGTCGGCCCCGATCACGGTCAGCACGTAGGACTCCATGCCGGGGAACCCTAGGTGCTCGCCGTGGCCGCCGGCAGGTGGGCCACGACGTCCCGGCCGGACGGCCGTCGCGCTGGGGTGATGGGGCGGGCCGTGGGCGAGTACGGTCCGCCGCCTGCGAACGTTCGGGGGAGCGTGGAACCGCGGCACGAACTGCAGCGCGACCTTGGGTTCTGGAGTGCGCTGACCATCGGCGCGGGCACCATGATCGGTGCGGGGATCTTCCTGCTCGCCGGTCGCGCGATCGAGCTGGCGGGCCCGGGGGCGGTGCTGTCCTACCTCGTCGCGGGCGTGGTCTGCGTGCTCACCGCTGCCGCCGCGGCCGAGCTGGCCACGGGGATGCCGACCTCCGGTGGCGACTACTACTTCGTGTCGCGCTCGCTCGGTGCTGCGTTCGGGGCGGTGTCGGGCGTCGGGATCTGGCTCTCGCTGACCGTCGCGATCGCGTTCTACCTGGTCGGCACCGGCGAGTTCCTCGCCCAGGTCTCGCCCGTGCCCGAGGTCGTCGGCGCACTCGGTGGCGCGGCGCTGCTGCTCGTGCTCAACGTGGTCGGCGCGAAGGTCTCGGGCAGCGCGCAGATCGTGGTCGTGCTCGCGCTGCTGGCGATCCTGGCGGTCTTCGTCGTCGGTGGGACGCTGCAGGCCGACCCGGCCAACCTGACGCCGTTCATGCCCGAGGGCGGCGGCGCGGTGCTGTCGACCACGGCGCTGGTGTTCGTCTCCTTCCTCGGCTTCGTCAAGATCGCGGCGGTCGCCGAGGAGGTGAAGGACCCCTCGCGCAACCTGCCCCGTGCCCTGATCGGCTCGGTCGTGCTGGTCACGGTGCTGTACGTGATGGTCGTGCTGGTGGTCAGCGGCGTGTTCACCCAGGAGGCGGTCAGGAACGTGCCCGACCCGCTCACGCGCACCGCCCGACTCGCCTTCGGTGGGATCGGGGCCACCGGGATCATCGTCGCCGGGCTGTTCGCGACCCTGTCGTCCGCCAACGCCTCGATCCTCGCGGCCTCGCGCATCAACCTCGCGATGTCGCGCGACGGGCTGTTCCCGGGACCGCTGGCCGAGATCAGCCGACGCTTCGTCACCCCGCTGCGGGCGATCCTGCTGACCTCGCTGCTGGCCGCGACGCTGATCGTGGTGCTGCCCGACGTCGAGGAGCTGGCCAAGATCGCGTCCTCGCTGCAGCTCTACTCGTACGCGGCGATCAACGTCGGCTGCGTCGCGCTGCGCGCGGCCGACCCCGACTGGTACCGACCGACCTTCCGGGTGCCCCTGACGCCCCTGCCGCAGCTGGTCGGGGCCGTCGGCTGCCTGGCCATCATCGGGTTCTCGGGCGCCAACGCCCAGCTCGCCGTGGTCGCCCTGATCGCCGTCAGCCTGCTGTGGTACGCGGTACGCCGTTCACGCGTGGACTTCGAGAGCGCCGTGCCCGAGCTGCGGGCGCGCTGGAACCAGCTGGGCCTGCGTGCCCTGTTCGCACCGCCGTCCGCCCACGACGACCGGGCCGCTGGCGTCGTTCCCGCACCCCTGGAGCGCATCGTGGGGGCCGGGGCACCCCGTCGCGTCGCGGTCGCCCTGGCCAACCCCGACACCGAGACCGCGCTGCTCGGGCTCGCACGACTGGTCGCGACCGGGGCGCAGGAGCCCGGTCAGGTGCTGGCCGTCAGCCTCGTGCAGGTGCCCCGCCAGACCCCGCTGGCCGCCGTCGAGTCCCGCGTGGTGTCGATGCGGCAGGACGTCGCCGAGGTCGTCGCCGGCCTCGCCGAGCCGTCCGGCGACGCGCGGCGGCCCGTCCCCGACACGCAGATCGAGCCGGTGTCGGCGGCCACGCACGACGTCGCCGACGGCCTGGTCGACAGCACCCTGGCGCACGACGCCGACCTGCTCCTGCTCGGCTGGCAGGGTGGGTTCACGCTCGGCCGCATCGCCAACACCCCGGTGAGACGCGTGCTCGCGGGGCTGCCGGCGGACGTGGCGGTGCTGCGGGACCGGGGCATGGGCGAGGTGCGTCGTGTGCTGGTGCCGTGGGGCGGCGGCCGCCACGCGCGCCTCGGCCTCGAGCTCGCGCTGCGGGTGGCGTCGGCCGGCGGGGCCCGCATCGACCTGCTGCGTGCGGTGCGCGACGACGTCGACCCGGCCCGCGAGGAGCAGGAGGTCCGCGACGACGTGGCGCCCCTGCTGGCCGGCGCGGACGTGGACCTGCACGTGCAGGTCGTCCAGACCGACGACGTGACGAGCACGATCACCGAGACCGCGGGCTCGGGTGAGTACGACCTGGTCGTGATCGGCGCGTCGGGGGAGTCGGGCCTGCGCAGCGTGCTGTTCGGCACGATCCCCGACGTGATCGCCGATGCGGCACCGTGCTCGGTCCTGCTCGTGCGGCGCCACGTGCCCGAGCACTGGGCGTACCGGACCTCCGACCGGCTCAAGCGGATGCGCGAGCGCGTGGGCATGTCGACCTCCGCCGAGTGACCGCCGAGTGACCGGCAGTGGTCCGGCGCTCTGGTCCGGCGCTCTGGTCCGGGGCGCTGGTGCGGCATAGGTTCGGTGGCTCGACGATCGACGGGGCGCGCGATGGCACGACGGGACCTGGGCACGGCGCGGCGTTGCGTGGTCACCGGCGGGACGCTCGGCATCGGCCGTGCGGTGGCGGCGCGACTCGCCGGCGCCGGCGCCGACGTGCTGGTCTGCGGCCGCACCGAGCGTGACCTGCCCGACCCGGGAGCCGGCAGCATCACGTTCGTCCCGGCGGACGTCGCCACGGTCGAGGGGCGGCAGGCGCTGGTCGCCGCGACGCAGCAGCGCTGGGAGGGCGCGCTGGACGTGCTGGTCAACAACGCCGGCACCAACGTGCGGCGCGCCACGGTCGACCTGACCGACGACGAGATCGACCACGTGCTCGCACTCGACCTGCGCGCCGTGCTCGCGCTGTGCCGCGTGTTCCACCCGGCGCTGCTGGCCGGCACCGACCCGGCGATCGTCAACGTCTCCAGCGTCTCCGGTGCGGCGTACACCGCGACCGGCATCGCGTACGCCATCGCCAAGGCGGGCGTCGACCAGCTCACCCGCTACCTCGGGGTGGAGTGGGCCCGTGAGCAGGACGGCGCGCCGATCCGTGTCAACGCCGTGCGGCCGGGCTACGTCGACACCCCGCTGGTCGCCGGGGTGCTCGCCGACGAGGCGCGCATGCGCCAGGTCCGCGAGTGGACGCCGATGGGCCGCGTCGGCCGCCCCGAGGAGCTCGCCGCCGTGGTCGCGTTCCTCGCCTCGCCCGACGCGTCGTACGTCACCGGCCAGGTGCTCGACGTCGACGGCGGCCTGCTGCGGCACGGACTGGTCGCACCGGGTCGGTGAGCGCGCACCGGCGCGGTTGCCGCCAGCCTTGGTGCGGCGGCGCCGGAACCGCTTCCATGTGCGGCATGTCCCCTCCCGGCCAGCGTCGCCCCCTGCCTGCCGACCGGCGTGGCCCCGGCGCGCCGCGCGGCCCGTCCACGCGTCTGCGTGCCTGGATGGCCCGTCGACTCCAGCCGCTGCTGCCGGTGCGGGACGCGGCGACCGACCTGGTCACGGCCGCCGCGGGCCTGCGCGCGCTCGACGCCGGCTCGGTGTACGACGAGCTCGTCGAGGCGCTGCGCCAGCTCGGCTTCGCGCATGCCGCGGTCGCCATCGTCGGCGACGACGGGCTGCGACGTGTGGTCGCCTCGACCAACCCGGAACTCGTCCGCTCCGAGCCCGTCGAGCCCGGTGCGGGCCTCGGCGGCGTGGCGATCGGCGAGGACCGCACGGTGACGATCGACGACTACCGCCGCTGGGCCGACCGGTTGGGAGACCGCGAGTCGTGGCGCGGCGTCGTCAGCGCCCCGGTGCGCTGCTTCGGCCTGCCGGTCGGCGTGGTGCACGGCGGCCACTCGGCCCCCGGTGTGACCGAGGCGGACGTCGAGGCGGTCGAGGCCATGGCGTTGCACGCCGGCATCGCGCTGGAGAAGGCCCGCGTGCACGAGCGCGAGCAGGCCCTGGTCGTGCGGCTCCAGGAGGTCGACCAGCTGCGCGACGACCTGCTGTCCAATGTCTCGCACGAGCTGCGCACGCCGCTGCAGGCCGTGCAGGGCATGGGCGAGACCCTGCGGGACCGCTGGCACGATCTGGACGACGACCAGCGCACGCTGCTGCTGGACCGGCTCAACGCCAACGCGGTGCGGCTGCGCCAGCGCATCGAGGCCCTGATGGCGTACGCGCGGTTCGAGCGCGGCCGCGAGACGCTGCGCTGCGAGTCCGTGGAGCTCGGGGCGTTCGTCGACCAGCTGCTCGAGCGCCTCGAGCCGCTCCTCGACGGCCGCGTGCGCCGCGAGGACGACGTGGTGGACCCCGTCTGGGTCGAGGCCGACCGGGCCCTGCTCGAGCAGGTCGTGGAGAACCTCGTCGGCAACGCGCTCGGGCACACCGAGGCGGGGGTGCCCATCACGCTGGCCGTCGTGGTTGTGGACCACATGGCCGGTGTCGACGTCGTCGACGCCGGGGACGGACTCACCCCCGACGAGGTCGCCCGGGTCACCGACCGCTTCTACCGCGGCGGGCACCCCGACCGACGTCCGACGTCCGGTCTCGGGCTCGGCCTGAGCCTGGTCGCAGCGATCCTCGAGGCCCACGGCACCGGCCTGCGGGTGGACGCCGAACCGGGCGCGGGCGCGACCTTCGGCTTCGTGCTGCCCCGCTGCGCAGGCCCCGACGGACCCTGAGCGGGTACCGATGCCCGGACGGGCGGGTGCGCGCTCGCCGTGCGCCGTGGCGGGACCCGGCGTCCGGGTTGTAACCTCGACCAGTCGCACGACAGTCCGGGATCCACAGAAGGTTGCACGTTTCCGTTCGATCCGCCCGGACGACAGCGCGATCTACAACACTGAGGAACAGCACATGCCAGAGGGCACCGTCAAGTGGTTCAGCGCCGACAAGGGGTTTGGTTTCATCGCCCCCGATGAGGGTGGTGAAGACCTCTTCGTCCACTTCTCCGCGATCGTGGGCGACGGCTACAAGTCGCTCGAGGACAACCAGAAGGTCAGTTTCAACGTCGGTCAGGGCCAGAAGGGCCCGCAGGCCGTCGACGTCCAGCCGCTCTGAACCTGACGTCACACAACGCCCGAGGTAGGTGACGGCACCAAGCCGGACGCAGACCACGGAGAAGACGAGCCCCGCCATCGGCGGGGCTCGTTCGCATTGGTCGACGCATTGGTGGGCTGCCGGTCGGCGGGGACCAGTCCGTGACACGCACCACCACCACGGCGGCGCCGGTGTCACCGGCTGCGCAGCCGGTGAACAGCCCGGCGCCACCGCCGCGGGGCGAGGGTCAGGCAGCGTCCGACGCGACCGTGGGGGCGGTCCGCACCGGCACGGGCGGTGCCCGGTGCGCGGGCAGCGGAGCGACCGGCAGCAGCAGGACGGACTCGGGGCCGCCGTGCGGCGCCTCGCACGCCGAGAACGTCAGGATCCCCCGGGTGCTGCCGGGCAGGGCCAGCTCGCCGATCGAGCCGTCGGGCCTGCGCGAGCGCACCGTCACGGGCACCGCGCGGCCGCCACGTGCGCCGAACAGCACCACCAGGCGACCCGGCGGCGGGGTGCCGTTGGAGGCGAACTCCAGCACCGA
>Ga0136604_1000443_pt1 | contig 20642 bp, 15 predicted proteins | sample AntRauFillE10628_FD_104928 | JGI IMG/M metagenome (GOLD analysis project Ga0136604, IMG submission 104928) | Saline lake microbial communities from Rauer Islands, Antarctica - Metagenome Filla E10 #628 | ecosystem: Environmental > Aquatic > Non-marine Saline and Alkaline > Saline | place...
GTGCTTGTGGATCAGGTCGACGGTCTTGGCCCCAAGGGCGTGCCACAGCAGCTTGCCGTTGCCCGAAGGAGGCTTGAGCGACTGGTAGACATTCGCCAGCCAGCGGTAGTCGTCCTCGTACGGGTGCAGCAATGGGTCGGGCGACAGCGCCTCCCAGAGCTGCGTCAACGCGCTGAAGTCCTCTGCGAACGCGTCGCGGCTGTCCGTGTCGGGCAAGCACTGCTGCGCCGCAAGGAGCCCCTCCCAGGTGAAGTCGGTTCGGTCGACGTCGTCGAACCGGGCCAAGCACTTCGCCATCGCAGGGGCCAGGTCAGCCTTCAGCTCGTCGATGTTGGAGATGACCTTCTCGATCGTCTCCTCGTCGAAGGCCAGCGCCTGCGCCACATCGTCGAACAGACCCAGGTAGTCGACGATGAGCCCATGCGTCTTGCCTGGGGCAACGCGGTTGGTACGGCAGATGGCTTGGAGGAGGGTGTGGTCTCGCAACGACCGATCCAGGTACATGCAATGGAGGTTGGGCGCATCGAAGCCGGTGAGGAGCTTCGCGGTGACGATAAGGATCTTGAGCGGATCAGAGGGGTCACGGAACCGGTCGAGCAGCGCCGCCTCTTCATCCTTCGACCGTCCGAAGCGGTTGCGCCAGTCCTGCGGCGTGCCCTGGCCGATGTTCACCACGACATCGCTGGCCTCGGCCGGCAGCTCTTCGTCGGCCAATGCGTCGAGAGCGTCCTTGTAGAGGACGCAGGCCTCCTGATCGACGGTCACGATCATCGCGCCGAACCCTTCCGGCGCCACCTTCTCGAGGTAGTGCTTGCGGATGTCGGCGACCACGGCCGAGACACGTGCTGGCGCCTTCACGAGCAGCGCGAAGCGGCCCGCTCGACGGGACACGTACTCGCGTTCCTCGTCCTCGAGGTTCTGCGTGAGCTCCTCGAAGGCGTAGTCGAGCCCAGCCCGATCGATGCGCAACTCGACGGCCCGCGTCTCGAACCGCAGGGGCAGGGTCGCCTCGTCGCGGATGGATTCCTCGAACCCGTAGCGGTCGAGGTAGCCGCCGGGATCCTCGTCAGCACCGAACGCGTAGAACGTGTTGCGATCCCGGGTGTTGATGGGCGTCCCGGTCAGCCCGAACAGGAACGCGTTGGGCAGCGCGGTTCGCATCTGCCGGCCGAGGTCGCCTTCCTGTGTGCGGTGCGCCTCGTCAACGAGAACGACGATGTTCTCGCGTTCGTTGAGGACCCCGTCCGCCTCGGCGAACTTGTGGATCGTGGTGATGATGACCTTGCGTGCATCCCTGCCGAGCAGCTCGTGAAGCTCCCGCCGCGAGTCTGCCGTGACCATGTTGGCCACGTCGGCGGCGTTGAACGTCGCGGTGATCTGGGTGTCGAGATCGATGCGGTCGACGACGATCACCACGGCTGGGTTCCCGAGCTCAGTGTGGGCGCGGAGCTTGTTGGCGGTGAAGACCATGAGCAGGCTCTTGCCCGAGCCCTGGAAGTGCCAGATCAGTCCCTTGCGGATCTTCCCTTCCACAACGCGCTGCAGCATCTTGTTCGCCGCCTCGTACTGCTGGAAGCGGCAGACGATCTTAATCTTGCGGTGGTTGCGGTCGGTTGCGAACAGCGAGAAGTTCTGTGCGATGTCGAGCACGATCTCGGGACGCAGCATGGAGGCGACAGCGCGGTCGACGTCTTCAAGACCGGCGCTGTTCTCGTCCTCGAGCCGCCACGGCGCCCAGAGGTGAACGGGCAAGCGGATCGACCCGAAGCGGTAGTCCTTGCCCTCCGTAGCGAAGGAGAACGCGTTCGGAACGAAGAACCCGGGTGCGTTGATCTCATAGTCGTCGTGGACCTGCGCTGCTCCGTCGACCCAGGTGACGGCCTTCCGCACGGGAGACTTCGCCTCGCCAACGATCAGCGGAATCCCGTTGACGAAGCCGACGATGTCGAAGCGCTTCTCGGGGCCGCCCTTGTACGTGACCTGGTTCGACACGATCAGGGAGTTGCGATCAGCGCGGGCGGGGTCGAACTCCATAAGGGTGATCGGCACGTGTTCGCCGTTCGGACCGAACGGCATGGACCTCTCGCCACGCACCCACGACATGAACTCTTCGTTCGAACCGACCAGTCCACTACCCGCGACCCCGCTGATGATGGCGCGGAGCTTGTAGATGACTTCGTCGCCCCGCTCGGGCTTCGCCGCGACCTCAGGGTTCAGTCGGATGAGTGCCTCGGTGAGTTCCGCTTCAAGCAACACGTCTGATGTCGTGCGGTTGAGCTCCGGCCCATGCACGTAGATCCAGCCAAACTGAGTCATGCGCGCGAGAACCATCGCCTCGACCGTGTTCGCCTCGTCAAACATCACAGTGGCCTCCGAGAAGCCGCTCACGAAGCGCCTGCTGCGAGCGGGTCACGTCTTCCTGCGCCGCTCGCAGCTTCGCGCCTACGCTCTGGGCCATGGACAGGCTCTGAACAACTTGATCCTGGGTGTGTAGTTCTACGAGCGGGACCCGAACCTGCTTGAGCTGCCCCACGTTCAGGTGCTGCTGTGCCGTGCCCGCGGATCGTCCGCTCAGGCGGGCCCGGCCCGACGCTGAGTTGAGATAGGAGGCGAGGTAGTGCGGTCTAATATTGGGCCCGCACCGGACGATCAGGAGATCAATCGCGTGCCGTTCAAGCCCGTCCGCGGGGATAACGGCAGCGTCACCGGGACGACCGGAACGGACGACAACAACCTCGTCACCGTGGAGTTGAGACTTCGTGCGTTCGCGATGACCCTCGGCGGAGATCCGGACAAGTTCGTCCTCCACGAGCCGGCCCGGCAGAACGTTCAGTGAGCGAAGCGCTCGGACGCCACCAGTCTCGACGTACAAGTCCGCTGGCCTAATGACGATCCCCACTGTGATGTCGACGAGATCCGCCAGCGCCGCGTCGTCCCCGGCTGCCAACGCATGATCGGCAAACATTGCCTCCCTAGTCTGCGCTGCCGCCACCTCCGCATCGGCATAGCGGGCCCTCAAGGCGGACGCTGCCTCAAGGACCGTCACAATCCGCGCCTGCTGTTCCCGCGGCGGGAGGGCGAACGAGAAGCTGGCGAGATCCTTCCAGCGCGTCCGTGGGGAGAGGGACCCGGAGGAGGTATTCAACGCCCGAGCAAGAAACCCATCGGACTGCACAACATAGGGCAGGAACTCCCGCAATAGTTCGCTAGATGACGGATCGAAGACCAGGATGTCGCCTGAGCAAACGCCATCGAAGTCGGGCACCGCGACCTTGCGCTGGTATGCACGGCGCTTACCGAAGAGGACCTGCCCCGCACGGAATACCCGTGTGAAGCTCGTACCGTCAGGCAGCTCGTCTAGCTCGTTCCACCGAATCAGCGGTAGCGACTCCGCGTCTAGATGGTCCAAGCCGACGATACGAGTCAGGTCGTCAGACTCGGGATCCTTCGTCGTCTCCTTGACCTGACGTACTACCTCGCCGAAGCGCACCCATCGCCACCCCTCAGGGAGCTCGTGCACAGTCGTCATCGCCCGCCCCCGGAGTCGAGCCGAGCGAACAGCTCGCCGGCGGTGGCCCGAAGTGCGCCCGCCGACTCCCGCCAGTTGTCGAGCGCTACCCCCAGGTCAAGTTGAGCCCGATCGTTCTGGCGGTCGACGTAAAGAGGGATGGAGAGGTTGTGCCCCTTCTCGGCGATCTCATCGAGCAACGCGGTCGCCGCGAACCCGTCTTCCGGCTCGAAGGCGTGGAAGGCCGAGGCGATGCGGGCGATGTGCTCGTCCGTCAGAAAGCTCTGGGCGCGCTCACGCGTGACTTCGTTTACCGCGTCGATGAACAGGATCCTCCCTTCGCGGTTCGCCGGCTTGGTCGAGCGGCACACCACGATGCATGACTCCATCGGCGAGTTGTAGAACAGGTTCGGGCCCAGGCCGATCACTGCGTCAATGAGGTCGCTGGCAATGACGCGACGGCGCATCTCCAGTTCCTCGTCGCGGAAGAGCACGCCGTGCGGGAAGAGGATCGCGCACCGGCCGGTCTGCCGGTCCATCGAGGCGAGGATGTGCTGCCAGAAGGCGTAGTCAGCGCGGCCCTGCGGCGGGGTCCCGAACACGTTGCGGCCCCACGGGTCCGATGCCCAGGCGTCGCGGTCCCATGCCTTGATCGAGTACGGCGGGTTCGCCAGTACGACGTCGAAGCGGCGGAGTTCGTCGCCGTCAGTGAACGCCGGGTTGGCGAGCGTGTCGCCGCGCACCACTTCGAAGTCCTCAATGCCATGCAAGAAGAGGTTCATCCGGGCGATGGCCGAGGTCGTCAGGTTCCGCTCTTGGCCGTACAGGCGCAGCGTTCGGTGCTCCTTGCCCTCCCGACGGAGCTCCTCCGCAGCGGACAGCAACATGCCGCCCGACCCACATGTCGGGTCGTAGACGCTCTCCCCGGGCTCGACCTGGAGGAGCTGGGTCATCAGGTGGACGAGCGTTCGGTTCGTGTAGAACTCGGCGGCCGTGTGTCCCGAGTCATCGGCGAACTTCTTAATGAGGAACTCGTAGGCCACACCCAGCTCGTCCTCCGGGACGTTCGCGACCGAAAGCGTCAACTGCGAGAAGTGCTCGACCATCTCCTTAAGCGTCCGGTCCGGCAGGCGGTCCTTGTTGGTCCACGGGGCGTCGCCGAAAACGCCGTCGAGACGTGGGTTGGTGCGCTCGATCTCACGCATCGCCTGAGAGATCGCCCGTCCAACGTTCGACGTCGTCTCGCGCAGGTCGGACCAGTGCGCCCCATCCGGGATCTGGAACCGGTGCTGCTCGGGAAGAGCGGCGTAAGAGTCGTCGCCGCCCGACTCTTCCAGGGCCGCCTGGTACTCCTCGTCGAAGACGTCGCTGAGGCGCTTCAGAAACAGCAGTGGGAAGATGAACGACTTGTACTCGCCGGCGTCGATCGTCCCGCGAAGAAGGGTCGCGGCGCCCCAGAGGTACGACTCGAGTTGGCCTTGCGTGATGCGGCTCATGCGATCCCCCGCTCTTCCAACAGGGCGTTCAGCCGATCCTCGGCTTCCCAGGCCTGTTCCAAGGCTTCCTTCAGGGCCTTGGTGGCCTCCTCGACGCTCGGGATGTCGATGTCTTCGTGCTGGGCGACGTATCCGGCGAGGTTGAGGTTCCCGTCGTTGCTCTGGATCTCGTTCAGCGTGGCGACGTGCGAGCGTCCTTCCTCGTCCTCGAACCGCTGGTAGCAGTCGAGGATGGTCGCGACATGCTCGGCTTCGAGCGTGTTCTGGCTCCGGCCTTGCTGGTAGAGGTCCGAGGCATCCACGAGCAGGACGCGGCCGCGGCGCTCCTCGGCCTTGCGGCGGCGGGCGATCACGATGCAGGCCGGGATGCCGGCGCCGTAGAACAGGTTCGGCGCGAGCCCGACGACCGCTTCGATGAGGTCAGCCTCGACGACCTTCGAGCGGATCTTGCCCTCCGATCCCATGCGGAAGAGCGCGCCGTGGGGAAGTACGACCGCCATCCGACCGGTTGCGGGTGCCATCGATACGATCATGTGCTGGACCCACGCCCAATCGCCGTAGCTCTTTTGGGGCGTGCCGTACAGGTTTCGACCCCACGGGTCGTTCGGCCACGCGTCCTCACCCCAGGCCTTCAGGGAGAAGGGCGGATTGGCGATGACACAGTCGAAGGTGGCAAGCGTGTCCTCGCTGGTGAGGAAGGCGGGTTGCCGCAGCGTGTCGCCGCGGACAATCTGGAAGTCCTCGGCGCCGTGCAGGAACAGGTTCATTCGGGCGATGGCGGCGGTGGTGAGGTTGCGCTCCTGCCCGAACAAGTGGCCGAGCATGAGCCGTTCGTCGCCCCCGGTGTCACGCACGTGCTGGATGGTCGCGAGCAGCATGCCCCCGGTCCCGCACGCCGGGTCATAGACCGTGTCTCCCTCTTCAGGCCCCAGGATCCGAACCATGAGGTCGACGACCGAGCGCGGGGTGTAGAACTCGCCGGCCTTCCGGTTGGTGAGGTCGGCGAACTTCTTGATCAGGTACTCGTACGCCTCGCCGAGGATGTCGTTCGGGACAGCCTGGTTGGTGAGCTCCATCTGGCTGAAGTGGTCGATGAGGTCAACCAGGAGTGCGTCGGAAAGACGGTCCTTGTTGGACCACTGCACGTCCCCGAAGATGCCATAGAGCGTGTTCGGGTTGGCCTTCTCGATCCCGCGCATGGCCTGCTGGATGGCTTGTCCGACATTCTTGGTCTTGGCGCGTACGTCGTCCCAGTGGCTCCCGGCGGGCACCTGGAATGGACTGGACCCCTGCGGTTGGACACCTGAGATGACAGGATGTCCGCATGAACCCATCACCATCACCAACGTCCGGAGCCTCGGGCCAGCCCGAGCAACCGCCACGACGAGCTCGACGCTCGTTCTCTGACCAGTTCAAAGCCGATGCCGTCGCGCTGGTCCTGAAGACCGGCAGGCCGATCTCACAGATCGCTGCCGAGCTCGGGATCGGCGAGTCGAACCTGGCGAACTGGCTCGCCAAGAACCGTGCCGAGATCACACCAACCGATGTCCGTGTGGCCGAACTCGAAGCCGAGCTCGTCAAGGTCAAAATCGAGCGCGACGTCGCGTTCAAGGAGCGTGAACTACTCAAACGAACCGTGGCCTTCTGGGTGAAGGAATCGCCATCGTGACTCGCGTCCGATGCGTCCTCGCCCGGAAGGCCGAAGGTTTCAGCGTGCACGCTGCCTGCGACGCAGCCCTGCTTGCACGCTCCACGTTCTACCACCACGCCGCCCGCCTCGACGTCGACGACACCGTCGACGAACCGGCTGTTGGCCCGGCCGTTCCGGCTGCGCCAGCAGACGATGACGAGAAGGTCGGCGGCGGGCTCGACGATGGCGTGTTGACGGATCTGATCGTGGAGATCTACGACGAGTCCGGCAAGACCGCGGGACGTCGACCGATCACCGCTGAACTTGCCGCACGCGGTCATAGCGTCAACCACAAGCGTGTGGGGCGGCTTATGGCGGCAGCAGAGATCTCCGGCATCATGCGACAACGGCGGGTGTCGTTGACCAAGCAAGACCCTGGCGCACCGCCGCTTCCCGACCTTGTCCGACGGCAGTTCGACCAGCCCGAACTGGATCTGGTGTGGGTGTCAGATTTGACCTACATCCGAACCGTCGAGGGCTGGCTCTACCTGGCCACGATCATGGATCTCGGCTCGCGGCGCGTGATCGGCTGGGCGCTCGGCAAGCATCACGACACCCAACTCGTCCTCGACGCGCTCCACGCAGCGATGGCCACGCGAGGACGTCGCAACATGGGTCGGCGCACGATCTTTCACAGCGACAGGGGCGGCGAATTCACGTCCAAACGGTTCCGCAAGGCCTGCAAGACGTTGGGGCTACGCCAATCAGCGGGACGGACTGGGTCATGCCTCGACAACGCCGCAGCCGAGTCGTTGTTCGCGTCGTTCAAGGTCGAGCAGGTCTACCGCGATGGGCTCTACGCCACCAGGGCTGACGCCCGCGTGGCCGCGACCCGATGGCTGGTCCGATATAACCATCGTCGACGTCATTCCTCGATCGAGTATCGAACTCCGATCGAACACGAACAGCTGCTCATCGAGCAGCGTGCACGACCTGCTGCGTCCACCGCGGAAGCAGCATGACCGTGTCCAACCAACGGGGACCAGTCCAGTGCCGCCGTTGGGACGCGTGACCTGGCTGTCTTGGCACGGCGACAACGCCCAGCCGTCGCCCCGCAAGGGGTTGTCCTGTGAGGAGAAGCGGCGGATCAAGAACGAGAGCTTCCGCACAGTCGGGGAGTTCGTCGCAGGGCTGGAAGGACCGGTAGTGCTGGCGGCCGACATCAACAGCTGGCGGGACCCGGTCGAGCTGCTGACCGCCGACCCCGACGATGCGTCATTCGAGGAGCATCGGTTCGTCGGCCCTTAACCCCCGCACGGGCTCGATGACGCGTGGCGGCGGATCCTCGCCCGCACTGGGCGGCTGGAGGAATTGGCTGCCAAACGGCCCGACGGGCCGCTGGCGGTGTCGTATCACACGGGATCGGCAGGGCACCGGTTCGATCGGGTCTGGGTCTCGCAGTCGCTGGAACCCACGGCTGGCGGCTACGACCTCCCCGGTGGCCTGGCGGCCGGGTCGGACCATGCGATCGTGTGGGTCGACCTGGCGGCAGCCGACTGACGTCCGGAGGAGGGCAGGACTCGGGTCGTGGTCGAACAGCTCGGCTACCGGCTACTCGCCCTGTTCCGGGGAAGGCCCATCATCGCCCGAGATGGCCCACCGGTGGGTAGCCCAGCGGACCAGTTCGCGGTGTCTGCGGCGGACGACCTCGGGGGTCCAGTCGGACTCGTTGGCCAGCCGCTGTTCCTGCAGCAGCGGGGACCTGGCGTAGCAGCGTGGCGCGGCGTCCATCACGTCACGGTCGCTGTCGTCGCAGGTCCGCTTCGCCTCGAACGACTTGTTGGAGTAGTAGGAGTTGTCGTAGGTCAGCGCCAGGTTCCCCAGGTCGTGGGTCAACCGGTCACGGTCCTCGTCGCTGAACATCTCCCATTCCCCTTCGCGGGGTGTCTGCGGCAGCACGTGCTCGATGGTCTGTGCACGCTCTGCTTGGACGACCTCGGCCCATTCCTTCTTGATGTCACGCCGATCGCCGGTGAGATGCTCCTCATACTCGTAGAGGAAGTAGCGGATCGATCCCCACTGGAACCAGTTGCGCTCGTCAGCCTCGGCGGCCATCTCCCGCTGCAGCCGTTGCTGTGGGCACCAGTAGATAGTGGCGTCCTCGACACCGTCCAGGATCTGCTGCCTGTCGGCTTCGCGGCGGTAGGCCTCGTAGGCGAGGCGGAACAGTCGACCCTGGCCCGTGTCTGCACGACCCTCGAGCACGCCGTACACCCTGAACGCGAACCGTTCACACAGGGCAGCGACCTGTGCGTAAAACCCGGCATCGCCGGCGAACCGCAGCCGAACGGCCATCAGCAGCGGTGTCACGGTCGCCAACGCACCGAGCCTACGGAGCCGTTCGCTCTCCTGACGAACCCTGCGCCGCTGGTCGTCGTCGTACTCGGTGAAGGCGTCGGCACGCCACGGCCGGCGGATGTCGCAGAACGCCTTGGCTGCGTCGGCGAGCGACGACACATAGCTGGCGATGTCGCTGCGGACGTCGGCCGGGTCCTGCTGCCAGTACTGCTGGCGCGAGTAGCGCTCCTTGATGGAGTTCGTGCCGTCCCAGTTGCGGCGGGTCGGATCGTGCATCATCAACCAGTGAGCGCGGAGGAAACGGTCCTCCTCACGCGGGTCGGTGATGTCTGCGGCCATCAGCAAGCGGTAGATGTCGGTCCACGCCGCGTTGATCCGCTCGGTGAGTGCGGCGCGCTCCCCTTCTGCCAGACCGGATGCGAGGAACATCAGGTAGTTCTTGACCTTCTCCAACTCCGTCAGCGGTTTGCCGCGATCGTTGAGGGTCTCGAAGATCACACCGACCTGTGCGTCGTCGTCGACCTCGTAGAGGGTGAACCGCAGCTGGTTGGTCAGCTTGCTCCGCAAGTCCTGCAAGGCCCGAACCGGCTCGTCGGCCTGTCCGGTCAACTCATCCAGTCGTGTGGCGAAGAACTCCTTGGCGTCGAGGAGTCGTTGCTGTGCGTGGAGTTCAGGCAGCTGCGACAGCGGGGCTGCACCGTCGAGCTCGAGGATCTTGCGTCGCCAGAACACGTCGATGTCAGTGCCCAAGCTGATGACCGGTTCCCGGAACCCATCCTTGGGGATACTGATGTAGTTGTTGCGGATCGAGTCCGCCTGGAACTGCTCACCAGCCGCACGGAGCCGCCGCTCGATGGCCCGCAGCAGGAGGGTGATCGTTGTCAACCGCTGCTGGCCGTCCACGATGTCGGCAGGCCGGTAAACCATCCCGGCATCGTCTTCGACAGCCGCGTCCTCGCCGTACGCCCGCAGGACGACCGTGCCGGTGTAGTGCTTCCTGCCGTCTGGGAGCACCGACAGGTCCTCCCAGAACTCTTCGAGCTGCTGGTCCGCCCACGCATAGCCGCGCTGGTAGTCCGGCACTCGCAGGAGCCGACGGTGGAGTAGTTCATCAAGTGACTGGTCCATGTCGGCGACGGTAGGTCCGCCGGCGTTCGTACACACCTCACAGTGCGCGGGTTCGGCAGTCAGTGTTGGTGGCCATGTACAAATCGACGACCACACTCGCCGGTAGGCGGAGTTCTGCGCCGGCATGTAGTCACCATGATTCTCCCGATGCGCTCCCACGCAGAACCGTGGTTTCGGGTGGGATGCGCCCTTGCATGCCATCGCGCATAACTGCGACCTTGAGGCTGAGGTAGATGGCCATGGCGTTGCTCCCTGGCGTTTCGTTCCTCGTGGATGGCTGGTGGTGTGGGCACCTGGTGAGGACCGCGCCCGGTTCGGGGTCCATTCGCCTCCCCTTCTCGAGCGGCCGACACAGGCAGCCGAGGCAACGTGGTGGATCTGCTGTCAGGTGATCGCGGAACAGATCGCGCCGGGGTCGCAGTCCACGGGCTCGAGGTCGTCGAGGCGACTTCGGACTTCGCGGAGCTCGGCACGGGTCTGCTGCAGGGCAGCGAGGTGCTGCTCCACGTCGGCCAGTCGTTGGTCGACGAGTTTGGCGACGTGGGCGCAGGGTGGGTGGCCGTCGTCGCGGATCGCCAGGACCTGTCCGATCTGCTGCAGCGTGAGGCCTGCGGTCTGGGCCTGCTTGATGAACCCGACCCGGTCGATGACCTGCGACTGGTAGTCGCGGTAGCCGCCCGCGGTGCGTGCCGGTTCGTGCAGCAGCCCCTCACGTTCGTAGTAGCGAAGGGTCTTGGTGGACACCCCGGTGGCGTCGGCCACCTCTCCGATCAGCATGCGATCCTCCAATCAGCTTGACCTTCCAGCGTACTGGAGGGTCTACGGTTCCAGCCAGCGCCTGACGGGTGCTGACTGCGACCGAGGAGATGGAGACATGGATGTCACGCTGCTGTACTTCGACGGATGCCCCTCGTGGCAGACCACCGATCAGCGGTTGCGCGAGTTGGCCGACGAGCACGGCTTCGACGTGACCCACCGCAAGGTCGAGACGCCCGAGGCGGCCGAGGAGCTGTCGTTTCGCGGCTCGCCCACGGTCCTGGTCGATGGCCGGGACCCGTTCGCCGAGGGTGACGAGCCAGTGGGGCTGTCGTGCCGGATCTACCAGACCCCCGACGGACAGGCCGGGTCACCCACGATGGACCAGCTCCGGGAGATCCTCGATGCCCGATGACCACACCAGCAGAAGTGTCATCGCTGTCGTGATCGCTGCGGCGGTCTGCTGTGGTGCAGCGGCGCTGCTGGTCAGCGCTGGCCTGCTTGCCGCCGGCGGTGGCCTGTTCAGCAGTCCGGAGCTGACGGTCGTCGCAGCCGTGGCCGCACTGTTGGGCCTGTGGCGGCTCGTCGTGGCCATCCGCCGCACGAGGAACTGAAGTGGGTCGCGCGACAACCCGGCCGTCCGATTGTTCCCGCTCGTGACCGACCATGGAGTCCTGCATGTCTGACAGCTACGACCTGATCGTGATCGGCGCCGGGATGGCCGGGATCAGCGCCGCGAACAAGTGCGGTGCTGCAGGGTGGCGGGTGGCCATTATCGACGAGCTGCCCTACGGCGGCACCTGCGCGCTGCGAGGGTGTGACCCCAAGAAGATCCTCCGACGTGGCGCGGAGATCATCGACGCTGCCCGCCTGCTGCAGGGCAAGGGCATCGACGCCGGTGGCCTGACCATCAACTGGGCCGACCTGATGCGACACAAGCGCGGGTTCACCGACCCGGTCCCCGACAACATGGAACGCGGGCTCGAGAACAACGGCGTCGAGACGCTCCACGGCACCGCAACCTTCACCGGCCCCCAACAGCTCGAGATCGACGGACGACCACTGACCGCTGAGCGGTTCCTCATCGCCACGGGCGCCCGCCCCCGACCCCTGGACATCCCCGGCGCCGAGCACCTCGTCGACAGCACCGACTTCCTCCACCTCGACGCACTGCCGGACCGCGTGCTGTTCGTCGGTGGCGGGTTCGTCAGCATGGAGTTCGCCCACATCGCCGCCCGCGCTGGTGCCACGGTCACCGTCGTCGACCGCGGCCAACGCCCGCTGAAGGGCTTCGACCCCGACCTGGTCGACCTCCTCGTCGACCGCTCCACCGAGGTCGGCATCGACATCAGGACCCGCACGTCGCTCCGAAGCGTCGAACACTCGCCGGACGGCTTCCGGGCCACCGTCGAGTCCGACGGCACCGCAACCAGCGTCGTGGTCGACCTGGTCGTCCACGGCGCCGGCCGAGTGCCCCAGCTGTCCAGCCTCGACCTGGCCGCCGCCGGTATCGACACCGGGCCCCGGGGCATCACCGTCGCCCCACACCTGCAGAGCACCACCAACCCTGCGGTGTGGGCCGCGGGCGACTCGGCCGACACACCCGGCATGCCGCTCACCCCCGTCGCGGTGTTCGAGGGCAAGGTCGCCGCCTCCAACATGCTCGACAACGACACGACCGCGCCGGACTACGACGGTGTGGCCACCGTCGTCTACACCATCCCCGAGCTCGCCCGCGTCGGCATGCTCGAGGACGACGCCCACCAGGCCGGCATCGACCTCGACGTGCGGTATCGCGACACCAGCAGTTGGTTCTCCAACTATCGCATCGGGGAAAGCATGGCTGCCACCAAGATCCTCGTCGACCGCGACAACGACACCATCGTCGGTGCCCACATGTTCGGTCCCGAGTACGGCGAGCTCATCAACTTCTGCGCCCTGGCCATCAAGCTCGGCCTCACCACCCGCCAGCTGAAGTCCATGACCGCCAGCTACCCAAGCGTCAGCTCCGACCTCGGCTCGATGCTGTGACCGCATCCACGGTCCTGGATCGGGTCCCACGGTTGGCGGGGCGCACCCCGCCGCTCACCGGCATGATCGGACGACCATGACACGTCCCTGCTGCCCGGCGCTGACAGTTATGTGCGGATAGGGGTTTCCGCGGGGGCGCTCCCAGCCGCCCAGAACGGGGAATAGCGTGCGGGTGCGGGTCAAGCGCGACGCCGACCGCGTCACCGGTCAGCTATGTGCGGATTGCCGCTTCGGCGAAAGCGCCTCGAGCCGCCCGAACTGGGGCCATCATCCGCATCAGGGACCATCGAGCGCACTCGAGGTCACGGGATCCGTACAACCACATCCGATTGCGCACGGGAGCGGCGACGATCGAGGTCGTTGCGGTTGCCACCCGAGACCAACGGGCCCCATCCCGGGCCATCCCGGGGAACTCGTCACCTGAGCGTCACCTGAGAAAAGCGAAACGGCCCCAGAAGGGCCGTTTCGTAGTAGCGGGGACAGGATTTGAACCTGCGACCTCCGGGTTATGAGCCCGGCGAGCTGACCAGCCTGCTCCACCCCGCGGCGTTGGACCGGCAAGTGTAGGAAGCACGGTCCGAGGCGCCAAGTCGACGGGAGGCGTGGCGTGCGGTGACCGCGCCCGAGCCCGGGGCGTCACGAGGCGCCGGGGCTCCCACCGCGCTTGTCGCGGTACATCGCCGCGTCTGCACGCTCCAGCAACGACTCCGCGGTGTCCCCCGGGACGGACACGGCCGTTCCCACCGAGGCCCGCACGTGCGTCGTGACTCCCGCTGCGCGCAGAGGCTCCGCGACCTCGGCGCCGATGCGCCCGGCCAGCTCGGCGAGCAACCCGTCGGTGGGTTCCTCCACCACCACGGCGAACTCGTCACCGGCCCAGCGGTGGACGTGGTCGTGCCCGCGCGTGGCGTCACGCAGTCGACGGCCGACCTCGACCAGGACGGCGTCGCCGGCGACGTGGCCGTGCTCGTCGTTGACGCGCTTGAAGCCGTCCAGGTCGAGGAACACCAGCCCCACGTGAGCACGCCGGGCGAGCCGCTCGGTGAGCACGGCCCGCATCGCGCTGCGGTTGGCGAGGCCAGTCAGCGCGTCGTGGCTCGCGGCATGGCGCAGTCGCTCCTCGCGACCGCGCTGCTCGGTGACGTCGCGCGCGAGGACGAAGACGAGGCCGGCGTCGTCCGCAACCTCGGCCTCGACCTCGACCCAGCGGCGCGTGCCCTCGCCGTCGACAACGGCGAGGGGCCCGACGAAGCCGTCGGTGGCGAGCACCGCCGGCAGGCCCTCCAGACCGAGGGCCGGGGCGACCGTCTGGTCGAACCCGGCCCCGGTGAGCTCCTCGACGGGCACGTCCAGCAGCAGCGCGGCTGCCGGGTTCGCTGCGACGACCCGTCCTCCGGCGACGATCAGGGTCGCGTCACCCGAGTGCTCGAACAGCCGGTGGGTGTGCGCCCGTTGGCGCCGCATCCGGTCGATGAGCACCCCGGCGGGCAGGGCGATGAGGACCCCGGCGACGAGCCGGAAGGCGATCGACGTGCCCGGCAGGACGCGCCCGATCGCGGCGTAGCCGGAAGCTGCCCAGGCGACCTCGAGCACACCGGCGACCAGTCCCCCGCCGACCGCGCCCCAGGAGCCCCAACGCACGGCTGCCTCCAGCGCGATCATCGCGGTGACGGCGCGCACGGGGTCGACGGGATCGTCGGCGACCGCTGCCATCAGCAACGCACACACCGCCACGTCGCCGGCGAAGCTGGTCCAGCCGAGCAGGTGCACCGTGCGCGCTGCCCGCGGCCGCCGCAGCACCAACCACACGCCCAGGGCCACGAGGCCGAGCAGGACGACCGCGGCCGTGACCTCCAGGCTGCGGTCGTCGCCGAACGAGACGGCCAGGACGACGGCCAGGACGACCGCGCCCAGGCGGGCGCGCTGGATCGAGCGCTCGGTGTCGGTGGCCAGCGCGTGCTCGACGAGCACGGCCGGCCCGCCGGTGGACGCCGGTGTGGTCATGTGCGACCTCCCCGCCGCCCTGGCGCGCGTTCCCCGCGGCCGGTCGTCGAGTCAACCATGCGCAAGTGCCTCGGGCGGCGGGACGCGAGCACCGGTCGTGGTCGTTCGTCCGGACTGACGCTTGCAAGTGCAAGCGATTGCAAGCACACTTGTGAAACAACGCACAAGCGCTCGACTCCCGGAGCCACACATGTCCGCCCTCCCGCTCACCCTCCCCCGCACGATGCGTCGCCGCACCCGCCGCTGGACCTCGAACAAGGTCGTCATCGGCGAGCAGCGCGGCCGCGAGCTGCACCCGGACGGCGCGCTCGCGCGCTACGGCGAGAACCGCGTCGCCACGCCGGACGCCGGGCTCGGCCGCCTCGTCCGCTGACCTGCCCGCACCACCAGCAGGGCCACCGCCCAGGCGGTGGCCCTGCTGCGTGCCACGACACCCACGACACCCGAGACAGGCGGGACGCGGTGCTCCCACGTCATTCGCCGGGCAGCTCCCGGTGGCGCTGGTCGCGTCCGATCGCGCCGTACGGGTAGTCGCCGACCTGCGGGTCGCTGGCGGCGTCGAGCCGCGCCCTCTCCTCGGCGTCCAGGTGCAGCCCCGCCGCGCCGAGGTTGTCCTCCAGCTGCTCGGTCGTGCGCGCACCGAGCAGCACCGAGGTGACGCCCGGGCGGTCCACCAGCCAGGCCAGCGCGACCTGCGCCATCGAGGCGCCACGCGCCCGCGCGACCTCCTCGACCGCGTCGACGACGTCCCAGGTGCGCTGCTGCTGCGAGCGCGTCCCGTAGGCCTCAACGCCCCGCTCCGGGTCCTCGCCCAGCCGCGTCGCACCGGTCGGGCGCTCGTCGCGGCGGTACTTGCCGGTCAGCCAGCCACCGCCGAGTGGTGACCACGGCAGCAGCCCGAGCCCGTTGGCGAGGCTCGCGGGCACCAGCTCCCACTCGACCTCGCGGGCCAGCAGGTTGTACTGCGGCTGCACCGTGACCGGTGGCACCCAGCCGCGCTGCTCGGCGACGTCGACCACGCGCTGGACCTGCCACGCGGCGAAGTTCGACAGCCCCGCGTAGTGCACCTTGCCCGCGGCGACGGCGTCGTCGAGGAAGCGCCAGGTCTCCTCCAGCGGCGTCAGCGGGTCGGCACCGTGCAGCTGGTAGAGGTCGATCGCATCGACGCCGAGCCGTCGCAGCGACGCGTCCAGCGAGCGCTGCAGGTGGCGTCGGGACAGCCCGACCTGGTTGGGCCCCTCCCCCATCGGGTAGCGCGCCTTGGTCGCGACCACCATCCGGTCGCGCACGTCCGCCGGGCGGTCGGCGAGCCAGCGACCGATGATCTGCTCGCTCACGCCGGCGTTGTAGACGTCCGCGGTGTCCACCAGCGTCCCGCCGGCCCCGACGAACCGGTCCAGTTGCTCGTGCGCGCCGGCCTCGTCGGTCTCGGCCCCGAAGGTCATCGTCCCGAGCGCCAGCGTCGACACGACGCAGCCGCTGCGGCCGAGCGTGCGGTGCTCCATGGGTCCACTCCTGGATCGGTTCCCCACCGCAACGCTACGCCCCGCCGGGTGGTCCCGGCGGGGCGTGGCGTGGTCGTCCAGACTGCGCCCGGTCGGCGTCAGCTGGGTGGGGTCAGCCGTGCTGGGTCAGCCGTGCGAGGTCAGGGGGCCGAGGTCTGCGTGGCCTCCTCGTCCGCGGCGTCGGGTGACGCCTCGGGCGACGGGGACGGCTCGGGCTCGACCGCGTCCGCGTCGACGCCGGCGGACTCCGACGCCTCTGCCACCAGTCGACGGGCCTCCTCGACCAACCGCTGGTACTCGCCGAGGTCGCCGCGCTCCAGCGCTGCCTGGGCCCGGCCGAACGCCTCCAGCGCCTCGACCAGCGCCTCCTGGTCGATGTCCGCCGGCGGCAGCGGCTCGCTGCCGTCGTCGGGCTGGGCGGGTGCGTCGTCCTCGCCAGCCAGCGGGTCCTCCTCCTCGACGTCGGTCGGCGGCGGTGCGCCGACCAGCGTCGCCACGGCCTGCGCGAGGGTCTCCTCGAACACGACCTGGTCGCCCATGACGAGCACGACCCGCGCCAGCTCGGGGATCTCCGCCGAGCCGCCCTCGAGGAACAGCGGCTCCACGTAGACGATCGACTCCTCGATCGGCAGGACGATCATGTTGCCGCGTCGCACCGTCGAGCCCTCCTGCGACCGCAGGGTGATGTACTCGGCGATGTCGTCGTCCTGCTCGATGCGGGTCTGCACCTGGGCCGTGCCGAGCACCTGGCTGTCGGAGGGGAACGCGACGGCGAACAGTTCGCCGTAGCTGCCCGGGTCCATCCGCGCCGCCAGCCACGCGACCATGTTCGGTCGCTCGTTGGCCAGGTACGGCTGGATCAGGACGAACTCCTCGTCCTGCTCGCCGGGCAGACGCATCAGCAGGTAGTACGGCTCCAGCGGCGGCGCCGTCGTGCCGCCACCGGCATTCTGCAGCGCCGCGGCGTCCGGCGGGATGTCCCACTCGTCCGCCTTGGTGTAGAAGGCATCTGCCTCGGGGATGTGGTAGGTCGTGTAGACGTCGGCCTGCAGCGTGAACAGGTCCTCGGGCCAGCGGAAGTGCTCCTCCAGGCCCTCGGGGAGCTCGTCCAGCGACGTGAAGATGCCCGGGAAGGCTCCCTGCCACGCCTGGATGACCGGGTCGTCGGGCTCGACGACGAACAGCTCGATCGTGCCGTCGTAGGCGTCGACGACGGCCTTGACCGAGTTGCGCACGTAGTTGACGACCGGCGCACCGGGCGTGTCGGTCAGGAAGCGTCGTTCGGAGTAGGGGTAGAACGCACTGGTGGTGTAGGCGTCCTGGATCCACTTCACGCCACCGTCGGTGACCACCGGGTAGGGGTCGCGGTCGAGCGTCAGGAACGGGGCGACCTCGGCGACCCGGTCGGCGATGTCGCGGTTGATCAGGATGCGCGAGTCGTCGCGGATCAGGCCCGACAGCACGGTGTTGGTGTCGGCCTCGTTGACCGCGAACGCCGCACGGCGCAGCAGGGACGACAGCTGCACGCCCCCCTCGCCCGCGTACTCGGTGTAGACCTGCTGCTGGGTGGCGGGCTCCTCGAAGTCCAGCTCCTGCGCATCGGTGTTGACGATGTTGAACGGCGGCAGGGACTCTCCGTAGTAGATCCCTGGCTGGTCCTCGGGGACCAGCTCCTCGTCGCCGTTCGGGGGAATGTCCTCGGCGAGGAACACCGGCTGCTTCTGCGCCGTGGCCGTGTTGACCAGGCTGGCGACCATCCCGTAGCCGTGGGTGTAGGTCAGCACGCGGTTCTGCCAGGTCTGGGCCTGGGCCGGCAGGTCGGCCTGGTCCAGCTCACGCGCCGAGAGCATCACCTGGCGGATCTCGCCGTCGACCACGTAGCGGTCGACGTCGACGTCGGCGAACTCGTAGTAGGGGCGCAGCGCCTGGAGCTCGGCGTACGTGGTCTGCAGGATCGCCGGGTCCCACAGCCGCACGTTGGTCAGCGTCACGTCGTTCTGCTCGACCTGGTCCTGGTCGAGGTCGTTCTCGATCTCGAACGGACGCAGCTCGACGTCGGCCAGTCCGTAGGCCGTGCGCGTGGCCTCGAGGTTGCGGGCGATGAACGGGCGCTCGCGGGCGAGCTCCTGCGGGTCGACCTGCAGCCGCTGGATCGCAGCCGGGTAGACGCCCTGGAGGAAGATCGAGCCGAGCAGCAGCAGGCCGACGGCCGCACCGGGCAGCAGGAAGCCGCGCTGGCGCACGTTGATCGCGACCAGCACGATCGAGACCAGCGCCACGACCAGCAGCAGGTTCAGCGCCGGCAGTTCGGCGTTGACGTCGGTGTACGACGCACCGGTCACGGTGCCCCGCGGCGAGAAGTTCAGCAGGAAGCGGTCGAGCCAGTAGCCCCATGCCCAGGCGGCCAGCACCAGCGCGAACAGCGCCGAGAGGTGGGCCTTGACGTTGGGCATGACCTTGTCGCCGGGATTCTCTGGCCGGATCCCGCCCAGCAGGTAGTGGGCTCCGACGGTCAGCAGCGTGACCAGCACCAGCGAGGTCAGCAGCCACTCCTGCACGAGCTTGAGCAGCGGGAGCTCGAAGACGAAGAAGCCGATGTCACGGCCGAACTGCGGGTCCTCGATGCCGAACTCGGCCCCGTTGAGGTAGAGCAGCACGGTGTCCCACTCGCTGGACAGCGCGGCGCCGGAGCTCAGCCCGAACAGCACCGCGATACCGGCGATCAGCCACGGCAGGTACGGGTCGGCGAGCTCGCGGTAGCGCTCGACCTGGGCCTGCTGGGGGCTCGAGGGCACGAACAGCGGACGCATGCGGCGGGCGACCTGGAGGTTGATCGCGACCAGCCCGCCGAGCACCACCGCACCGGCGGCGGCGACGGCCAGGCGCGTGCTGAGGACCGTGGTGAACACCTCACGGAAGCCGACCGCCTCGAACCACCACCAGTCGACGGCGAAGCCCGCGAGCGTGCTCGCCGAGACGAACAGCACCAGGACGGCGACGACGATCACAGCACCGAGACGTCGCCTCAACAACTCACCCACGTGGACCTCCGGACCATCACGTACCGACGGACGGTACGTGGGGCGCAGGGCCGGTGCCGACACCCGTCCGGCCGTCCGACCGCGGCGCGCGACCCGTCCGTGTGCCGGGCGGGTCCGGCACGTGCGTCAGGGGGCGGCGCGGGGGGTCAGACGGGGGCCAGGGCGCAGGTGCAGCCCTCGTGCACCGGGGGGACGACGTGGCCGGAGGCGAACGTCCCGCCGATCGGCTGGGGGTCCTCGCCGGCGTTTCCGCGGCACGCGCCCTCGGGGCAGCGGGTCTCCTCGCCGAGCACCCAGCGGACCTGCTCGACGCCGTGGGCCGCCCAGGCCGCACTGGCCGCGGTCCCGTAGACGCGGGTCAGGTGCTCGTCGACCAGCCCCTCCACCACCGGGCCCTTGAGGTCGCGGAAGACCTCCCCGACACGCTCGGACAGCGACGCGTCGGCCTCGTCGGCCTCGAGCCCCGCGGCCAGGGACGGGCGCAGCGTGGTGCGCAGCTCGTTGACCAGCCCCCCGGCCAGCCCCGCCGCCGCCACCTCGACCACGGACACGTCGGCCTCGGCGTCCGGGTCGGGGTCGCCGCCACGCAGCACCGGGGCATCGCCGGCCCCCGCGCGGTAGGCCGCGTCGAGGAACGCCCGGGCGACCTCCAGCAGCGGTTCGGCGACCTGTTCGTCTGGCAGCAGCGCCTCGGCGTCGATGTCGCGGCCCCGCTCGCGCAGGGACTCCAGCGCTCCGTTCTGCAGCTCCTGCAGGCCGCGACGCAGGCGTCGGAGCATCCCCGGGCGCACCGCGGCGAGCGAGCGCTCGCGCAGCATCGACGGTGCCAGCGGCTCGTCCGACGTGGCCGGCTCCTCCCGGCCCGCGGCCACCGCGGCGTCGGTCACCGCCACGGCCACCGGGGACGGCGCAGTGATCCCGGGCGCGTCGACGGCGGGTGCGTCGTCGAGCGGCGTGTCGACGAGGGCCGTGTCGTCGAGAACCGGGTCGTCGAGGCCGGACGCACCGGCGTCGCCGGTGTCCTGGTCGGCCGGCGCGTCGGCGGTGGCGGCTGGGTCGACGGGCGCCGCGACCGGGTCCGCGTCGGCGGTCACCTCGGCCACGTCGGTTGGGGGGTCGTCCGCGTCGTCGTCCGCGTCGTCGTCCACCACGTCGAGCACGGGCCGGGTGGTGCCGCCCTCGCCA
>Ga0136604_1000447_pt1 | contig 20553 bp, 17 predicted proteins | sample AntRauFillE10628_FD_104928 | JGI IMG/M metagenome (GOLD analysis project Ga0136604, IMG submission 104928) | Saline lake microbial communities from Rauer Islands, Antarctica - Metagenome Filla E10 #628 | ecosystem: Environmental > Aquatic > Non-marine Saline and Alkaline > Saline | place...
AGCGGCGAAAAATCCAGCTTATTCATCCATAAAACAAGAGAGGTGCATAGTAAATACCCCACCGACAGGTATAAGAAATAAATCATAGATGAAAATAAAATGGTTCAGCTAAATTCTAAATGAAAAATTTTGGTTTACAGTAGGCAAGGTAGATAAATGACAGCAAATAGTTTATTATCAAATGTATGAATATTCAATCAACCTTTAGTGGAGATATACGCTCGGCAAAATCAGCACCGGGAGCGTATGAGTGGTGGTACTTTGATGCTGTCAGTGAGGACGGCGATATCGAGATTGTTGTCATTTTTTATGATGGAAACCCATTTTCGAGGCGCTACATTCAGCACCAGCGGAACGGAACAAAAGCGGCTGCAGAAGACTTCCCGGCTGTAAGTATCTCGGTTTATAAAAACCACCAGCCACTCTACTACAGCTTTACTGAAGTTGATAAATCCAAAGCATTATTCGGGGAGGATAACCCATCCCTGAAAATTGCCGGACATACCATGGAAGGCCGAAATGCCAACGGGAAAATTACCTATGATCTTAGCTTAAAAGAAAAATTGCCATCGGGTGATGCCATTGTGGGACAGTTTACATTTGAATCGCCAAAAACGGCCACCGATTTATTTGAAGAAAGCCGCAACTCAAGCAAAAACCACCGTTGGAATTTGGTTCAGCCGCAGGCCGGTGTAAGCGGTACCCTTAAAGTTTTTGCACGAAATGAACCCTCTGTTACCCTTAACTTTAAAGGCAGCGGGTATCACGATCATAATGTAGGTGACGAGCCGTTAAAGCATCAGTTCACGGATTGGTATTGGGGGCGATTCCATTTCGAGCGGACTATCTTGGTGTATTATGTGATGGACAAGCAGCAAAGCCAATTCGGATGGCTCATCAGCCGGGACAGCCGGGAAATTATCGATACCTTTGATGATGTTAAAATGGAGGATTATGGCCGTACTTTATATGGGCTTACCTCTGCAAGGAAGTTGACGTTAAGCAATGATAAAGCCAAAGTAATGGTTCAGCAGGCACATCAGCTTGATAATGGCCCCTTTTACCAGCGATTTAGCAGTGATGCCTTCCTAAATATGCACGAACAAAATAACATGCAATCCAGCCGGGGGATTACTGAGTATTTATGTCCGCCCCGTATTTATAAGCGCCTGTTCTGGCCGCTCACCAACATGCGTATTCGGTATCAAAAAGAATCGCCGCACTGGGTGCAACGGTCAAAAACCTTGTACCGATGGACGTGGTAAATGACCTTCTATGATGCAGATAAAAATATAGTTTGGTTTGGGCGGTTGCAACGTAGGGACTCATTTGGTGCCATTTCACTCACTTTTTTTGCTTCTGGCAATGACAATAACAGAATACAGAACCTGTCATTGCGAGATTCAGTGGTTTTCTGGATCTCGGCAATCTCATCTCGTAGATACAAGCAAATTCATAGAGTGGGGATTGACCGAAAGGAATGCTATGAAAAAGCCCTCAGCAAGCGAATTAGAAAAAAGGTTCATACACCTCATCACTAATGCCTGCAGTGTTTATTAGTTGATCTAAAAGCTGCTGCATAATTTGCTCAAATGAAGCGGTTATCTCCTTTAAATCCTTATTCGTAGTGATTGATACGGGCTTGCCAACCCAAATATGCAATTCAGGTTTATCGTGTCGCATGGTGTGCATATGTATTCCTATGGGCACAAAATCAACATTGGGCATTTGCTTGCATAGCCAACCGATTCCGTTTTTGAAATGTATTTGAGAACCTGCCGGTAAAATTTCTCCCTGCGGATAGACAAACAGAGAAGCATTCGGGCGCTGCATCGACTTAACGGCATACCTGAGAGAAGCCAGGTTATGCGAGCGGTTATGCGGAACCATTGAAAAGGCGCCCAACTTTTTAAAGAAGCGATATTTTTTCATCTGTTTGTGCTCCATCATGGCCCGGCCTTGTTGGTTAAAGCGGTATTCATTCAACAAAAAAGGGATAAGTCCATCCCACCATGAATTATGATTTAAAAAATAGACGGTCCTATCTTTTTGGATTGGATGATATTGCTGATGAACCCAGATTTTTTTGAAACGTCGTTTTAAAAGCAATCTTACGTAAACGCGAAACACTCGTTTAAACAACTTCGATTCTTGGGCTGGAATAAAATTCACGGCAACAGTTTGGTTGATTTATCGGATGTGAATATTTTAACGCCTTCAATTACATGAATCAAATCTTAAGCGAAATAATTTATGCAGTTGGTAGATCCCGATATTGAATCATACGCCGAAGAGCATACCACAAGTGAATCTGGCATCATAAAAAAACTGATCGAGCGGTCGGAACAAGAACTTGACCATACCGATATGTTGAGCGGCAGGGTAGTGGGCCGGCTTTTAGCAATGCTTGTGAAAATCTCCGGAGCAAGAAGGGTTTTAGAGGTCGGTATGTTTACCGGTTACTCCGCGCTATGCATGGCCGAGGCGCTGCCGGAGGATGGTACATTAATCACTTGTGAACTGAACGAGCATTACAAAGCTATTGCCCAATCCGCTTTTGAGGAAAGTGATCATGGTCATAAAATCAGTATGGAAATGGGTCCGGCTTTGGAAACGATAGCAGGGTTTAACCAAACTTTCGATTTCATTTTTCTGGACGCCGATAAAGTAAACTATGCCAATTATTATAAGGCTGTGCTGCCGCTGTTAAATGCCGGCGGACTTTTGGTGATTGACAATGTTTTGTGGAGTGGAGAGGTACTTGAACCCACAGATGAGAAGGCACAGGCGATTGAGAAATTCAATAAAATGATTAGCCGTGATGAGCGTATGGAGCAGGTAATTCTAACTGTGCGTGATGGTGTGACAATTGCACGCAAGAAATAAATATAGGACGGGTTGCCTACTCGTCCCAATATGCGTGCTTTAATGGTGCCAAGAATTAATTCTGTATTGTCGGATTAGCAATCCGACCATTTAAGAACGGCTCCCGTCGTACAATTCATATTTTAGCAGCCGGCAGTCGATGGTGGAATTAAATAATGGAATGCGACGATTTGCTTTAAGTCCTACCTTTTTAGCCAAATCTAAATTGCCGGTAAACACATATCCGGTATAATCGGTACAGTCGTTTTTAAAGAAATCACCGATGCTGCTGTAGAGCGTTTCCAAGTGGTCTTTTTCGCCCAGCCGCTCGCCATACGGCGGGTTAAGCACCACCACGCCATCGCCGGAGGGCAGGGGCGTTTCCCGAAAGTCGCACTCTTTAAAATCAATTAAATGATCAACGCCGGCGGTTTTTGCATTCTTTTTAGCCGCTTCAATGGCGTAGGGATCGTGGTCGGTGGCAATAATTTTTCCATCAATATCTTTTTTGCTTTTTTGATTGAGTTCTGATCGCATCCTGTTCCATTTCGCCTCATCAAATCCCTTAATATGCTTTATGCCGTAATTAGGCCGCAGCGATCCCGGCGGGCGATTTAAACCGGCCAATGCCGCTTCAATAGCCAGAGTACCGCTGCCGCACATGGGGTTGATGAAATGACCGGTGCCCTTCCAACCGGTGGCTTTTACAATAGAAGCAGCAAGACTTTCCTGCAGGGGGGCGGAATGCGAATTGGCACGATAGCCGCGGCGGGAGAGTGATTCACCCGAAGCATCGATGAAGATGCGGCAGTTGGTATTTCTCCAGAACAGAAACAATACGGTTTTATCGAGATTGGGGCCGGAATCAGGACGGGTGCCTTCTTTAGATCGAATACGATCAACGACGGCGTCTTTGCAGCGCAAATTGGCAAACTGCGTATTATCTATGCTGGGGTTATCAATAAAAGAAGTGATACTTACGTAGCCGTGCGTATCTATGAATTTTTCCCAGGGCAGGGCGTTCACTTTTTGGTACATCTCATCGGCGTCGGTTGCCCGGAATTCATCAATCAGGTAGTGGACCCGATGTGCGGTACGCAACGAAAGAACCAGTTTCATGCAATCTTCGAGGGTACCTTTGGTTTCAATACCTGCTTTGCGTTCCTTTTTCAAAGGGAAACCCAAATCGAGCACTTCTTTTTTTAAGAAAGGGGTGATGCGTTTGGGACAGGTGATGGAGATGGTACTTACCTGAGTAAATATATCCATTGGTTAAATAAAGATTTTGGTATAACGTAACACACACCAGTTTGTCATCCCTTCCAAAGGAATCCCTTTGGGAGAATCCCGGTTTTGGGGTGAGGGATCTCAAATGTTTCAAAGTTAAACATTTTAATAAAAGGTAAAACCGTATCAACGCTTGAGATCCCTCGTCACATGGAAAAACACCGAATTCCTCGGGATGACAATTATACATAGATTTATCTACCTGGCACTATTCCATAAAAAAAGGGATCGGCAGAAACCGTCCCTTTTAGTTTTAACTTTGAAATTGACTACTTGTTAACTTCGACAAGTTCAATATCAAAGGTCAAATCTTTGCCGGCCAACGGATGATTGGCATCTAAGGTTACTTTTTCATCCTCAACTTTGGTGATTTGTACAGGAACAGCCTCCCCGGACTCTTGCTGCTGCATTTGTAGCTGCATCCCAACTTCCGGCTCAACGTTATCCGGGAGTTCATTTTTTGCTACTTCAAGTTCCAGATCGTCGCGGCGTTCTCCGTATGCTTCGTCAATGGGGATATCGACGGTGGTTGAATCACCCTCTTCCATGCCTGTAACGGCATTTTCGAATCCGGGGATAAGTTGTCCTTTACCAAGAGTAAATTCCAGCGGCTCACGGTCTTGCGAGCTGTCAAAAACAGACCCATCATTTAACTTTCCAGTGTAGTGTACCTTTACGGTATCTCCTTCTTTTACAGTTGACAAAATTAGTACCTCTTTTTTCTTTAAAAATGTATGTCTGTAAATATAAGGGTTATTACGCAGAAAACAGAAGAAAGACTCAGTTAAATTGCCGGCGTACCAATTGTTCTTTTGAAAAGGTTGAATCTTGAGTCAACTCAAAATCAATGGTGCCTAAAATTAACCCTTCTTTGGTGATTACATCTATTTCCCATTTGCCGGGCTGCAAATTTGTTTTGTAGGTATATCCCCGATAGCCGCCGTCCCTTCCGCCTTTTACCTCATATTCTATTTCATCGCTCACTTCCCACTGTTCCTTGACAGGATTATACCATTTCCAGCGGTGAGCCACTGATTTATTAAGGTTGGTAGGGGAAAATATGGAGGTGTAAGCAAAAATAGAATCATCCGGCATGTAGGCCATATCATGATTAAATGAACGCCATATTTTATAAGTTTTGTCCGGGTCGTAGGTAAGCGTATAGGTATTATCGGTCTTATCTATATTGTAGGCCATCAGCCCCGATTCTAAGGCCAGGGGAACGGGCGGTATCATATTAAAATAATAGAAAATATTAATGATCAGATATAAACCCAGAATGATGCTGCTAAGTTTTCCCAGGTTTATTTCGCGGCGGGTGGATGGGCTTTTTAGATAAACAAATACGATAAAAATCAGGGTAAACGCTAAGGCTGCGATACCCGAAATGATAAATACAAAGGTGTTCATAAGCCCGGCAAAGACGGGTACTATAAATGTAACAAAGGTGAAATTCACAAAGAAAAAAGCGCTGAATTGCAGATACTTATTGGAAATACGATGTTTGAACAATTCATTGGAAATCATTAGAAAAATGAGGAGTATGAAAAACACCATGGTTTTGCTAAGCGAAACGCTCCGGAAAAAGAAAACAACGTAGGCGCTGCTCAAACCGCCCAGAAAGAATTGAACGGCAAGGGGAGCATACCCTTCATATTTTTCCAGTGAGGTATTTTCCCAATGCCCGTCATCAGACACGTTGAAAATGTACAGGGAAATCATCAGACCGATGAGATAGGTAAAGAGAACAAAATTACTGTATAAATGATCGATGCGCTGCAGCGTAAGGCTGTCCCAAATAAAACCACCAACGAAAAATAAAATAAGCGCTGTTTGTTCATTGCGCTCATAAAAAGCTTTTAATTTCTCTATCATTTATTATTTGCCGCACGAACTTTAGGTTATGATTGTTGCAATTATACTTAAATCATTTAAAACTGCAAACAGATAATTAAATATATGTCACAGACAATAAAAGAAATATTAGAAGAATCAGAAACAGTGGCCATTATTGGATGTTCTGAGAAGGAGTACCGAACCAGTCACCATATAGCCAGCTATCTTCAGCAGAACGGTTACCGCATTATTCCTATTAATCCGGATTACGATGAAATTCTTGGTGAAAAGGTATATGATACGCTGCTGGATGTACCCGATGATGTTACCATTGACATAGCCGATATTTTCCGAAATAAGGAACATACGGCGGAGATGGTGGATCAGATCATTGATTTCTCCAAATCAACGGGACAGCAACCGGTAGTGTGGACGCAATTGGATGTTTCATCGGACGAAGCCGAGCAGAAAGCAAAAGAGGCGGAGCTCACGTATATTAAAAACAAGTGTATGATGGTAGAACACGAAAAGCATTTGGGATAAGATATTTCAATTAACCTTCCTCCTCATCCAGCATCAGTTGCTTGCGTTCTTCTTCGTACTCTTTGATTTTTTTACCAAGAAGGCGTTCTATAATAAGTTGATCTTCGGGCGGAATATAGGTTCGGAATTCACTGATTTTTTTATCCTCATTTAAATATTCAATTTGCAGTGTTTCTTCCGAGACCCAGTTATAGGCAATAATTTTTTTCCACTTTACCAACTTATCGAGTACCAGCATTCCGTTGGTTCTGAACTCGGGCACCACCCGAACGGTCCAGCCCCAAAAGCCAAACCCAATCAACGAAACTCCTGAGGTTATGCCGATGCCGGTAAAGAATTCCCAATGGAGCAATCCGGTGCGGTAGATTCCAAATACAAAAAGCCCCACCGCAATAAGGTTAGGAGCTACATCAACCCAAAATGAGCGGTGCATATACTCAATATCACCGGCACTACCGCGCATTGAAATCAGTTTTGTGCCGTATCCCATAAAGAAACCGCCGGCAATGGTGTACAGACTCATCGTTACTTTTGCAGCAATGGCTTGCGTGAATAATCCTGAAAGATGAGCTACTGACATTATCGTAAGGGTAACTGCCGCAATCAGCAAGCCGTTTAGCACGCGGCTTCTGCTCAAATGCTCCAGGCGCATCAGCTGACGAAAGCCAATAAGGGCACCGCCCATAAACAGGAAAACCATTAAAGAAATAAACAGTACCATATTTCGTTTTGTTATTTAATACGCTAAAGGTAGAGGGCGAATACTTTCTATTCAACTTTCTTTTAACGTCTTTAATAATTCATCCGCATATTTAATTCAAATGGACCAAAAAAATCAACCTAAAAGTATTGAAGTAAGCAACAGCGAGCAGAAACTTTTAATTGCATGGGGTGATGGACATGAGTCAATTTTTCCGCTCTTTGGTCTCCGAAAAAACTGCCCTTGCGTAACCTGCCGGGGCAGCCACGAACGCATGGATCATTTTGAACAGTCCTTGTTTTTTGTTGAACCAACCCGCCATTTTGAAATAGAAGATATCAAGCAAATTGGCAACCACGCCATTCAAATTATTTGGAATGACGGACACAATACCGGCATGTACCAGTGGGAGACGCTGCGCGAGTTATGCCCGTGTGAGGAATGTTACAGCGAGCAGGATTAGGGACTTCCCGGCCTCTTAGAAGCAGGGTCTGGAAATTGACGGTAAGCACCCTATATTTGTGAAAACATGAACATTTGAAAACAACTATGAAATATGTACTGGTAATACACGGCGGTTCGGGCACAATCCTCAAAGAAAATATGAGCGCTTCAAGAGAACAAGATTACCTGCACACACTTGAAAATGCTCTGCAGGCCGGTGAAAAAATGCTGAAATGCGGGCAAACAGCAGTTGATGCTGTAGAAGCGGCCATAAAAACCATGGAAGATTCTCCGCTCTTTAATGCCGGGAAGGGCGCCGTATTTACCCATGATGAAAAAAATGAGATGGATGCTTCCATTATGGACGGACGCACCCTGGCCGCCGGATCCGTTTCGGGCGTGCGCCGGTTAAAAAATCCGCTTTCTGTTGCCCGTAAAGTGATGGAAAACTCTGCACATGTTATGCTGGCCGGAGAAGGAGCGGAGCAATTTGCCAAGGAACAGGGATGCGAATTCGCAGATGCTTCCTATTTTTATAACGAGGAACGTTTTCAACAGCTCCATGAGGCTAAGAAGAGTGAAAAGGTGATGCTTGACCACAGCGGAGAAAACGAAATGACCGATCATAACGGAGGTGAAATGCTTGGCACAGTAGGCGCTGTTGCTTTGGATACCCACGGCAATACAGCTGCTGCTACATCAACAGGAGGGATGACGAATAAAAAATTTGGACGCATCGGAGATACCCCTATTATTGGCTCCGGCACCTATGCCAATGACGATACGTGCGCTGTTTCATGTACCGGCCACGGCGAATATTTCATGCGCAATGTTGTGGCGTACGATATGTCGGCGTTAATGGATTATAAAAAATACACGTTGCAACAGGCCGCTGATTTTATCATTCAGGAAAAGCTTAAAAAGCAGGGTGGGGAAGGCGGGCTGATAGCGCTTGACCGAGAGGGGAATTACGTGATGAACTTTAATACGGCAGGTATGTACAGGGGCGTTATACGTGAAGGACACGAGGGCAAAGTGAAAATTTTTAAATAGCCCGTCTCTTAATTGTTGTGAATCATTTCCTTTTCAGAAAGAATATAGCGATACCCCTTAGACAAAACGTGGACGGTAAGGTTTTCGGTTGAGATAGGATCTCCATCCTCTATTTCGTTTATATTGGTGAACTTAATGCGATCGCCTTCCACAATAATTACTAAGCCTGAACCGATGGCTTCCATATGATTTCCATTGGTGATAAGCAGCCCGGTATCTTCGCCCAGGCCAATGCCGGTACAGGGAAAGCAGGTTGTCACGGTTTGGCAAAGCCGGCCAAAACGACCTCTTTTAATAAAGTGGGAATCAAAGGTTACCTGGCTGATAAAACCAAGACCTTTGGTCAATTTTACCTGCCCTTTCAATAAAGCTTCGGAACTACTACCCCGACTAATCATAACCTGAGACATAGCCATGGCACCCGCACTGGTACCGGCAAGTATAAAATTCTCATTCTGGTATTTGTCCAGTAGAATATTCAAGAATTCCGATTCGCCAAAAAATTTTGAAAGACGAAGTTGATCGCCGCCGGTAAACAAGACGCCTTCAGCCTGCTTTATTCTATCTAAAAATTCGGGGTTCTGTGCGTCGTCCTTGTTTTTAATGTGCAGAAGGCCCACATTTTTGTTGGCAAGCAGATGAAATGCGGCCAAGTATGCCCGTCCAACCTCTTCCGGAATTTTAGAGGCTGTTGTAATAATTTCTACGCGATTGGTTGTGCCCGGCAGTTCTTCCAGTAAGCGTCTTAAGATACCTTTTTCCAAAAACTTAACGCCGTTTCCTTCAGCGTTATTATTTTCTGGCGCTGTACCTTTATCAACCGCACCGCCTATTGCTATTAATTTTCCCTTTGGGTTTTTGATTTTTATGGGTGACATTGCCATCTGTAGATTTTTATATGAACCCCGAATTTTAAGATGCAAATATAACATCTATTTTTACCAATAGTTAGAATAAATGGTTTCTTTTTAATTAACGTGAGTCCGTTATAAAAAAGGACTCTTTCTCGTCCGGCTGCTGGTTTTGCAGTCGGGCGAATAGAAAAAAGAGGGTATCGAACCCGCCTACGGCACATGCAGCCGCCCGACGGGGGATATCGCCTATGAATAATAAACCGATGATCTTATCTCGAATTCACGTTAAATAAGATATTTGAAGGCTAAAAAATGGTTTTGGTTAATCTTTAAAAAAGTTTTGCGATGAGAATACTGGACATTAGAGCGTTACGAGGACCAAATTATTGGTCGAACAGGAGGCACAAGCTCATTGTTATGAAACTGGATTTGGAAGAGATGGAAGAACGCCCCTCCGATACCATTGATGGATTTGCTGACCGGTTAGAAAATTTACTTCCTTCGTTATATGAGCATCATTGTTCCGAAGGTCATGAAGGGGGATTTTTCGAAAGGGTTCGGTCCGGTACCTGGATGGGCCATATAACCGAGCACGTGGCCCTGGAACTGCAAACGCTTGCCGGAATGGATTGCGGTTTCGGAAGGACCCGGGGCGTTGGAGAAAAAAGAGTCTACAATGTCGTCTTTTCTTATACGCAAGAGCGAGCGGGAGTCTATGCGGCTAAAGCGGCCGTGCGGATTGTTGAAGCACTGATAGCAGGTATTACCTACAAGCTGAGTGACGATATACAGACGCTTCGTGAAATTCGAGAAGAAGAAAAGCTGGGCCCAAGTACCTATTCCATTGTTAAAGAAGCTGGCAAAAGGGGAATCCCTTTTTTGCGTTTAAATGAACATTCGCTGGTACAGCTGGGGCATGGGGTAAATCAAAAACGCATTGTGGCTACCGTTTCCAGTCAGACAAGTGGTATTGGAGTAGATCTTGCCGGCGATAAGGAAGACACGAAACTACTTTTGGGAGATGCCGAGGTACCGGTTCCCAAAGGAAGCATAATTACATCTGAAGCAGAGCTCGACGAGGAGCTGGACTATATAGGTTTTCCGATGGTAATAAAGCCGGTAGATGGCAATCACGGCAAAGGGGCAACTACAAACATCAAATCAAGAAAAAATGCGCTGATAGCATTTAAAGAAGCAAAAAAGTTTTCCTGGAGGGTCATTGTCGAGCGTTATATCACTGGTTTTGATTTCAGGCTTTTAGTAATTAACCACCGTCTCGTGGCTGCAGCCAAACGTACCCCAGCTCATGTGACGGGGAATGGAAAATCCACCATCAGGGAGCTGATTGATAAAGTGAATAAAGACCCGAGAAGAGGGTACGGTCATGAGAACATGCTTACCGAAATCACCGTTGACAAGATGAGCCGGCATATTTTAAAGACGAAAGGGCTCACCCTTAAATCAGTGTTGCCTAAAGGAAAAGAGCTTTACCTTAAAACGACCGCTAATTTAAGTACAGGCGGCACAGCTACCGATGTAACCGATTCTGTTCATCCCTACAATGTTTTTATGGTTGAGCGTATTTCAAGAATTATAGGGTTGGATATATGTGGCATTGATATTATGGCGCCGGATCTTAAAACGCCTGTTAATGAAAACGGCGGGGCGGTGCTGGAGGTTAATGCAGGACCCGGTTTCAGAATGCATCTCGACCCAACCGAAGGGTTACCGAGAAACGTAGCAGAGCCCGTGATTGATATGCTTTATCCGCCGGGAAGAGAAGCCCGGATTCCCATTGTAGCGGTAACCGGCACCAATGGGAAAACCACAACCACCCGCCTGATTGCCCACATTATGAAGGGATCGGGGCGCCATGTGGGATACACAACCTCCGACGGTATTTACGTGCAAAACACCCTGCTTCAGAAGGGAGACTGCAGCGGCCCCAAAAGTGCCCGCTTTGTGTTGCGGGATCCGACTGTAGATTTTGCGGTTTTAGAAACAGCAAGGGGCGGTATTTTAAGAGAGGGGCTTGGATTCAGCACCTGTGATATTGGCATTGTCACCAATGTTACGTCCGATCATTTAGGGCTTAAAGGCATTGATTCGCTGGAACAGCTGGCCCGGGTAAAATCCGTAGTTCCTGAAAATGTAAGCAGAGACGGCTATGCTATTTTAAATGCTGATGATGACCTGATAATTAATATGATTGATGATATTACATCAAACATTGCACTGTTTAGCATGGAAGAGAAAAACAAACACATTGTTGAACATTGCAAGGCCGGCGGTATCGCCGCTGTCTATGAAAATGGCTACATCACCATTAACAAAGGAGGGTGGAAAATTCGAATCGAAAAAGTAGTAAATATTCCGCTTACCTTTTCGGGTAAAGCCGCATTTAATATTCAAAACGTATTGCCTGCAGCTTTAACCGCTTTTCTGCAAAATGTGGAACTTGAAGATATTCGCCTGGGCCTGCAAACATTTACGCCTTCTCCCGCCCAGACGCCGGGCAGGATGAACCTATTTAAATTTAAAGATTTTACCGTTCTGCTTGACTACGCCCATAATCCCTCGGGGATGGCAGCCATTGGCAACTTCCTTGAAAAAACTGAAGGATATCCCAAAGTGGGAATTATATCCGGCACCGGGGACCGCAGGGATGAGGATTTGATTGAACTTGGTAAAGTAAGCGCCCAAATTTTTGATGAAATTATTCTCCGTCAGGATGCAGAACTGCGGGGAAGAGAACCCGGGGAGCTCATTGATCTGCTCAAAGAGGGCATCCGGGAGGTTGATGATAAAAAACCGGTAAAGGTGGTCCCTGATGAGAAAGAAGCTGTAATAAGTGCCGTAAGAAATGCAAAAAAAGGCGCATTTATTGTGGTGATCGGCGATGCTATTTCGGAAGTGATCAAGCTAATCAGGGAGCTGAAGGAGAAAGAAGATAAATTGACGGTATCAAAAAAAGATATCCCCAATTTGAATTAATCGTATCTTTATGACTCTTTACCACTTTTGTGTATCTGGTTCTTGCCCTGATTAATGCTTTTATAAAACCAATTTATTCAATGTTACCGAACAGATACATCTTCTTAAAAATAACCACATACAAAATGCGGAAAGAATGACGCCCACAATACGGGCATGTACCAGTGGGAAACCCTGCACGAGCTGTGCCCCTGTGAGGTTTGTTATAGGGGCAGGATTAAAAGTAAAAATAAAATAAGACCAGGGTTATTGATTTTCTGAACAATAAATAATTGCAGTTTTCAGGAAAATCTCTGACAGGTCCACCACCGACTGAATATCCACCCATTCCACCGCTTCATGGATACCGCCGCCTTTTGGTCCCATAATTACAGTTTCTGTTCCGTTTTTTCCTATAAGCGCGGAGTCTTCCCACCACGAGTGGCCGATGTAGGATGGTTGACGTCCAAGAACACTTACCGCGCTTTGCCGGAGGGAATCGACGACAGGTTTATTTTCTGATATCTCGTACGGTTCGCGCCAGATAAGGGGTTTAATAGTCGCTTTAAAATTATCATCCCGGCGAGATATTTTTTCAATAATGCTTTCCAGTTCACTTAAAATATCTTTTCCACTTTCACCCGGCAACGTTCTGCGTTCTACGTTGATAGTGCATTCGTCTGAATAGATAAACAAGCTTTGTCCTCCTTTGATAAGCGGCACATGCACCGATGCCTGACCCAACAGGGGATGTCCTTTTTTACGAGACAGTTTTTTTGAAAGTGCATCCAATTCGGTAAGCAGTAAGCCCATTTTGGAATTGGCATCAATTCCGATATGATTATTTCCGCCGTGAGCCGTATTCCCCTTTGTGGTGATTTCATACACCGCAAATCCCCGGTGAGCGAGGCATATATTAAGGTCGGTGGGTTCCGCAACAATGGCCCCGTTAGTTTTGTATTCCCTGATCAACTGTTGGGTACCTTTGCTTTCAAACTCCTCATCGGCTACAAAAGCTAAAACCAGATCGCCTGCGAATTTAATATTTTGTTCTTTTATTGCTTTTGCTACAGCAAGCATAGCCGCTATACTGCCTTTCATGTCGTATGCTCCACGCCCGTAAAGTTTGCCGTCTTTAACGGCGCCGGAAAAAGGATTTTGCATCCCCTGCACGCCCACTGTATCCATGTGCGCGTTAAGCATAAGTGATTTGCCTTCGCCCGTTCCTTCAAGAATGCCAACTACATTTATCCGCTCAGGCCCCAAAGAATGTATCTCTGATTTAAGCTGAAAAGATTCAAGCAGTCGATTGATATACATACCAATTTCTTGCTCGCCGCAGCCATTTGAATCAAGATCGGGATTGACCGAATTGATTTGCACCAAGTCTGCCAGCGTATTTTCTATGAATGATTTTTCAACCATGGAAACTCAGTAATTAGTAGTGTGTTGAGTGGTTAATACTATATCCAAACATGTACTCATTGAATCGATATGGGTGGTTTAATTGGTAAGGTCATCCCCCGGATTCACACTAAAAACCAGCGCGAATCCTTCCCCCTTCTAAGGGGGTGTATAGACCGGGGATGGCATTTTTGTAAATCAAGCTTCAGGCTATTTAACCATCCTCGTAATTACTTTTTCAACAATATAAAATCTAAATTTATCATTCAAATAGAGGCTAAACCCCTTTCGAGATCATCTATTAAATCTTCCACGTTTTCAATGCCCACCGAATAACGGATAAGACTTTCCGGAATGCCCAGTAATTTACGCTGCTCTGCAGAGGCTTCAACATGGCTGGTTGTTCTCGGCGGCCCGGCCAGCGTACTCACCGATCCCAGGCTGGCTGCCAGGTGCACAAGCTTAAGTTTAGGCAGAAATTGCTCTACGGTTTCAAATCCGCCGTGCAGTGAAAAACTCAACACGCCTCCAAAGCCGGACATCTGCTCCCTGGCAGTTTCATGTCCGGGATGCGTTGGCAGACCCGGATAAAAGACTTCTTTTACTTTAGAATGATCTTGCAGAAAGCGAGCAATTTCTAATGCACTTTCATTTTGACGCTGCACCCGCAGTTCAAGCGTTTTGATGCCCCGAATGAGCAAATAAGCAGCCATCGGCTGTAAACTGGCCCCGTTTATTTCTCTGAACTGAAAGATCGTATCGACGTGCTCTTTTTTGCCGCACACCAGTCCGCCCATGGCATCGGAATGGCCGCCCAGGAATTTGGTGGCGCTGTGTATCACAAGGTCCGCGCCTAAATCCAGAGGATTCTGGTTCACCGGAGTTGCAAAGGTGTTATCAACCACAACAATGGCTTCCGCCTTTTTAGCTGCGGTAATCAGGCGTTTTAAATCAAGAACTTTAAGGGTAGGATTAGTGGGCGTTTCCAGATATAAAACTTTGCAGCCGTTGTGAATCTCTCTTTCCAGCTCTTCATGATCAGTTGTTTCGCAAAGTTGTACATCTACGTTGTATTGGGGAAGAAAATCTAAAAATATTTTGCTTGTACCGCCGTACGTATCTTTAATGGACACCACACGGTCTCCGGATGATAGTAAAGCAAAAAGCGTATTACTGATGGCAGCCATGCCCGTGGCAAATGCTGTTGCCGCTTCGGCATTTTCAAGGGCGCGAATTTTTTCCTCCAGAACCTCAACCGTAGGATTGCTGTTCCGGCTGTAGATGTGCCCCTCTTTTTTACCGGTGGCAACATCGTACCACTCCTCGAGATTTTTATAGGCAAAGGTGACGCTGTTTACAATAGGTGGGACGGTTGCCCCACCAAAAAAGGGCTCGGTTTCTCCGGCCCAGACGGCCATAGTACCGGTCTTTGTTTGATTTTGTTTCATGATTTTGACAATAAATTTATGGTGTGATCAGAATTCAATGTAATCAAAGCTGGTGGCTTACCGCAATATAGATTTCAGAATTGAAAGCAGGATGAGAAGTTTTGTTTAAAAACTAAAGCATGTTAGGGTGAAGAATTAAAAAAGGCCGAAATTATTTGAATTATCATTCATTATATATCATCCGTGACTTCAACCACCTCAGATTGTCCTGATGACTGATCTCCGGTAAACCATTGCCATTGTTCTTTAAGTACCAACTTCCCTTTAACATCTTTGGTTGGAACGGATGTGCATTTGCCGGCCATTAATTCTCCGTTTGAGTTCAAATGATGATAAAAGAATTGAAGGCTCCCATCCGCACGAACCTTTCCAAGCAGGTGACCGCTTACTATTGAGCCTCCGGAATATTCTCCGGAAAGTTGGTCTCCATATTGGGAATAGTAAAACAGTGTTTCGTTTCCCACTTCACCATTAGCCGAGTTGGATATACCGCGGAAAATTTTGCCATCGTAGTTCATATTATTTAAACCTTTTTCAAATTTACAAATCAAACCGCTCATTCAACGCTTGTTTCACGCGTTCCAGGCCTTCCAGAAGATAGTTTTTTTGCGCTCCGATGCCTATCCTCAAATGATGATCCATCCCAAAGCAATCGCCGGCCAGAATAAACACGCTCTTTTCCATGCGTAACCATTCGCTTAATTCGGAGGAATTGATATCCAGATTGTATTTTACAAACAGCATGCCGCCCGCTTTGGGGGGTACGTATTCAAACAAATTACCGTATTGATCCAGCCACTGTTTTACGGCCGCTAAATTTTCATTCAACATGGTTCTGTTTCGGTTTAAAATTTCTTGCCGCTTTTCCGGCCGTAATGTAATTTCGCCAATAAAATGACTCATAACTCCTGCAGTAATAGAGGTATAATCGTGGTAGGCCCAGGAATCGGAAATCAATTTTTCGGGACCAACAAGCCAACCCAGGCGCAACCCCGGTAAGGCATAGGCTTTTGACAGGCCTCCGTTGACCATTACTTTATCGTACATACCAATAAAGCTTTCAATTTCTTTTCCGTTTAGTTCGGCGCCCCGGTACACTTCATCGGAGTAGATCCAGGCATCTGCACTTTTAGCAATGCCAACAATTTCCTGCATTTCTGCATTCGTAAGGGTGTATCCCGTCGGATTGTTAGGATCGCAAATCGCAATCATCTTGGTTTTTGAGGTCACCAGCAATTTAAGCTCAGCGAGGTCGGGTTTCCAGTCATTATCTTCACGCAGGTGAAAGGCTTTGCAAATGCAGCCCATTTCTTCGGCAACCCCCCAAATTAGCATGTAGTTGGGTACCATCATCACCACTTCGTCTCCTTTTTCCAGCAGGGTATGGCAGGCAACAAAATTGGCCTCGGATGAGCCGTTGGTTACGAGCACGTTATCTTTATTAACACCATCATAAAGAGCACTTATTCGTTTTCTAAGAGGGACCGAACCGTTGGTTTGTCCATAGCTCAGCACCGTATTGGAAAGGGCATCGATTTGTTGCTCATTTAATAATTCGTTTAGCGTATAGGGATGAAAACCGCTTTCGGTTAAGTTGTAATCCACGGTGTTTTCAAACAAGGATTGTACGCGTTCTAATTCAAAAATTGGGATGTTCATGATGAGTTATTTTTAATCTGTCTAAATATAGTTTTTTTTTATCATAAATTCTGCTTCTACATCCTGTATCCTTCGATTTTCTTCCTTTTTATAATGAGTTAAAGATGCAACTTTGCTGATGATTTCGCCAAAGCAGGTTGATCATATATTAGCTCAGAGGCTAAAGGCGGGACTTTCATCGCAAGCTATAACCATATAAAATAAAAGCAATATCCCTGAGAACTTATAAATAACGTTATTCTTGAGAGGATTTTAAGAGCAATGGAAAAATCCGGCATATTCATTTGGATAAACCCATCACAAATTTCCTTGCGTTAGGCATAATTAGTGGGAAAATTATACTTACAATTTTGATGCTATTACTAACGGTTTTTGCCAGAATTGAATCACCTGCCAAGGCCATCGTCATGGTATTAATACGATTAACCGTTTTATCAAGGTAAGGCTTTCTTTCTTTACCGTAATCGGCAAGATTATTTTGGTGAATTAATGTACTGACAGTGTGGGCATCTTCTATTCCTAAATTCATTCCCCTGGCACCTACAGGTGAATGTTGATGAGCGGCGTCTCCCAATAATACAACATTTCCCTTCGTCAGGAATTCTGCTACTTTATGTTGAATTCTGAATTTTGATTCCCAAACTATTCGACCAGGCTTGGTATTTTTTGGGAGATAATTGAGCACGTTTTTAAGATTTCCGGCAACTCTCCAAACATTTTCAGCAAGCCTAATCAAAATTATGCCGCCTTCTTTAAATAGTATGATATGTCCTTCATTTTTTTCAAGGTTTGTATCTAATTCAATATCGTAGAGCTCCCAAACTTTATCATATTTAAAGCCTTTGTAATCAATATTTAGTTGTTCTCGTATTCTGCTGTGCCCGCCATCTGCACCAATAAGTAAATCAAATTTTATATGCTGTTTATTTTTACCTCTGAATGTTGCTTCATATTTTGATTTTTTGTGTTCAAGTGAAATAAACTCGGTGCCATATTCTACGTTTAATTTTCGTTTACAAAGCTCGTCCAGTAAAATTTCTTCCGATTCTTTCTGTGATAGTATCAACATAAAAGGATATCTATGCTTGACTTTTGAAAGATCGTTCTTATAAATGAATTGCTCGCCTTTCCATAAATTAAGAGATTCCATTTTTCTGCCTTTTTCTAAAAATTTATGAGCGATATCATGTTCTTCCAATATTTCTAATGTTCTTGGATTTACCCCAAGCGCCTTAGAAAAAGGAGAAATTTTATCTTTTTTATCAATAACTGTTGGTTGATATCCAAGATCGTACAGAAAAATGCCCACTGACAAACCCGACGGGCCTGCTCCAACAATCAATATTTCTTTATTGGTTTCCATCTTTTGCGGGTGCCTGAGTAAGCGGCATTACCAATCCTATTTATGGTATTAATGAATAAGGTATATCATTCCTCAACAGTGTTCAACGGGTAAGATTTCTTAAAAATAACCGCATCCGAGATGCCGAATGGGATGGGCATCATGTAGTCCGCGCGTGGTTTGTATTTTTGCATCAATCCGACCGGCCATTTTTTGCTGATGATTTGTACATCAAGAGCGGCATCGGTTTCATTAGAAGGTATGGCAATGGAAAGATCAACCGGCTTGGTTAAATCACCAAAATAATAGAATTGATTAAACTCATAGCGCTGGTTGGGTAGCGGGGCAGCGGCATCAAACATGTGCCGATCGAAGATAGATACCTTTTCAAAATTATCACCGGAGGCCAGCATAAAACGTGCCGTCAGTCCGCCGTACGGTGAGGTAACCCGTAGCGATAGATGTCGTAAATTGTTAGCGGTGCTGTCCTTTAATATTTCAACTTCCGGAGCCTGGATTTCTTTGGAGGGCGCAGGCGCCTGTAAAAAACGATAATTCCAATAGGGACTGTATTCAAAGTAAAAGTCTCTTTCAGGATTTTCACCAAGAAATTGCCGGGTCCATTTATCGGTGCTGTGGTCGCTGCTGAGCCACAGCGATTCCTGTGTGTCTAAATCCTGCGCATAGATAATGCTGTTGTGCTTTTTGTGATCTTCATCAAAACCGGAATTTAAAGAAGCCCCGGCCATGCAAAGCAAGAAAATAATTAGGAGAGCTCCACTCCAGTAAGCGCCTCTATTTTCAGTTATTAAATGTAACAACGGCCAGCCTAATCCGATCATAATCAGCAGCAGAAACATACTTGCGCCAAGCGCCAGGGTAGAGAGCGTAATTTGAATGAGAGAAATGTAGGGCGTGAGAATGAATACAGCCGGGAAAATCGCAAGAAAGAGCACGATAACATTTTTCCATTTTGGCTTTCCGGCCGGACTTTCGGCGATCATCCACCCGGCAAGGGCAAAGAGCGCCGGCCAGGTGAGCAGGTAGCTCGCCGTAGGCAAGTACCAGGCAATAAGCAGACTAAGTATCATCACCAAGGTAACGATACCAGCCATTAAATTTTGAAGTCCGACTTTTGATTGGAGCCATCGAAAGCCGGCAATGCTCAGGCCAAGCGTCATTGCGCTAAATCCCCAGAGATACCATTTAAAGGCGTAGCTCTCCCGGTGGGCAATCCAGTCGTAGGAGGGATGCAGCTCGCGCATCAGCTGCCAGCCGCCGTAGGTGAACAGCACTGCAAGGCCGGATATCAGCACAAAAGACAGAATGCCCAGCAAATATTTTCCGGGGATGGTGGTTTTTCGCCGAAATAAAATCACCAGGTAAATTAAGAGTATAAGAGCGCCGGCTGCGGCAATTGGAAATGACCAGGACGCCGGATACCAGATAATGTTGCCGGTTAATCCATTAAAATAAACGGCATCGGACGAGCCTTCCGCCTTGAAATTAGTATTGCCGAAATACAGGGTATTGGAGAGCACGTTTTGCCCGTGATCTTGCAGGGTGGCTGTGGAAACATTTTCCGGCAAATCTTGTGCAGTATGATAATTGAGCACGCCCTCAATGTTGGCAAAATTAAGTCCGTTTACGCCGGCCCGTTTAAAGACCGAGAGATCGGTATCGTTGGGAATCAATTTATAAACGGTATAAGAAAGCGAATTGGCTACGGGAGAACCGGAAGCCGCAGCAAAATGGGAAATAAGATTTTCATTGCCGCTGCTGGTTTCAAACATAATGGAAGAGCCGTTGGTGCCGCGCGCCTCGATGTTCATCACCAAATCCAATTCTTTCCAGTCATCACTGGCCTGTATAAAATATTCGGCGCCCAGCAGTCCGCGTTCTTCGCCGTCGGTGAAAAGAACCCACAAATTATTTTTGAGTTGATCGCGGGCTTGAAGGGCGCGCAGGGTTTCCAGTATGGATGCCACGCCAAGGCCGTCATCCGCGGCGCCGGGACCATTGGGCACCGAATCGTAATGCGCCATCAGCATGATAGTTTTGGTGGGGTTGGAGCCGGGTATTTTCACCAAAATATTTTTAACATTTCCGGCCAGAGCTGATTCTCTTTTCAAGGCAATACCTTGC
>Ga0136604_1000458_pt1 | contig 20215 bp, 19 predicted proteins | sample AntRauFillE10628_FD_104928 | JGI IMG/M metagenome (GOLD analysis project Ga0136604, IMG submission 104928) | Saline lake microbial communities from Rauer Islands, Antarctica - Metagenome Filla E10 #628 | ecosystem: Environmental > Aquatic > Non-marine Saline and Alkaline > Saline | place...
CGACGAGGGCGCCAAGTACTGGCTCGGGGTGCTCACCGAACTCCGAAACCGCGGCGTCAAAGACGTGCTGATCGCGTGTGTCGACGGGCTCACCGGGTTCGGTGACGCGATCGAGAACGTGTGGCCACAGGCCACCGTGCAGACGTGTGTCGTGCACCTCATCAGAAACTCGATCAAGTACTGCTCGTGGAAGGACCGCAAGGCGGTCACCAAGGCCCTCAAGCCGATCTACCAGGCGCCAACGGTTGAGGCCGCCACCGACGCGCTCGACACCTTCGAACTCGAGTGGGGCGACCAATATCCCGCGATCGTGGACGTGTGGCGACGCAACTGGGAACGGTTCACCCCGTTCTTGGCGTTCGACCCGGCGATCCGCAAGATCATCTACACCACCAACGCGATCGAGTCGGAGGTTGTCCCGGGTCCCGTGGAACTTGAGATGGGGGTCCTCCACCGGGAGCCGGCCTGATGGCAGGCTCCCGGAGACCGCCAAGTCTCAAGGGAGGACCCCCACATGCCAGGTTCGCACACGTCCACATCCGTCCGCCACGACGCTGACCATGACCGTCGGCTTCGGCTGGTCTCGACCGCCGAGCGAGGGCTGCCAGAGCAGCTCGCTGGCGCGATCGACGGTCATCTGGCCACGTTCGCCGCACACGTGCGTGAGGGGCTGCTGGCCGCCTCGACCGCGGTCGGTCTGGAGGTGATGGCCGAGATGATGGAGGCCGAGGTCACCGATCTCGCCGGCGTCAAGGGACGCCACAACCCGGACCGGATCCACACCCGTCACGGCACCGAGCACGGCAGCGTGACCTTGGGTGGCCGGCGGCTGCCGGCGACCCGCCCGCGGGTCCGCACCGTCGGCGACGAGCCCGTCGAGGCGACGCTGGCCTCGTATGCGACGTTCGCGGACACCGACCTGCTGTCCGAGCAGGTCACCGCCCGGATGCTGGCGGGGATCTCGACGCGCACCTACCCGGTGGCGCTCGAACCCGTCGGCGAGGCTGTCGAGGCCGCGGCCACGTCGACGTCGAAGTCGTCGGTGTCACGCCGGTTCGTGACCGCAACCGCCGAGCGGCTGGCCGAGTTGTGCGCTCGCCCGCTCGGAGACCGGCGCTGGCCGATCGTGATGCTCGACGGCGTCCACCTCGGCGAGCACCTGCTCGTGGTCGCCCTGGGTGTGACCGACGACGGCACCAAGGTCCCGCTCGGGGTGGTCGAGGGCTCAACCGAGAACACGGTCGTGTGCGCCCGGCTGGTCGCCGATCTGGTCGACCGCGGCCTGGACGCCACCGCAGGCGTGCTGTTCGTCATCGATGGCGGCAAGGCGCTGGCCAAGGCGATCCGTGCCGCGTTCGGCCCGAAAGCGCTGATCCAGCGTTGCCGTCGCCACAAGGAACGCAACGTCCTCGCCCACCTGCCCGAAGCCGAACGGCCACTGATCCAACGCAAGCTGCGTGCCGCGTGGGCCAACCCCCACGCCGACGCCGCCCTCGCCGAGCTGACCACACTGGCCCGGGCACTGGCCAAGAAGCGGCCCGGCGCCGCCGCGTCCCTGCGTGAAGGGCTCGAGCACACGCTGACCGTCAACCGGCTCGGCGTGACCGGCTCGCTGCTCAAGACCGTGGAATCGACCAACCCGGTCGAGTCGATGATCGAGATCGTGCGCCACCACGCCCGCCGGGTGAAGCGCTGGCAGCACGGCGAGATGGCGCTGCGCTGGACCGCCGCCGGGATGCTCGCCGCCCAGGACCAGTTCCGCCGCGTCAAGGGCTACCGACAGCTCCCCGCCCTGCTCGCAGCGCTCGCCGAAGCGACCGCCGACCAACCCGGCACCGACGTCGCACTCGACGTCCCCGCCGCTGTCACAGCCTGACCCTACGATGCAGATGTACCCCGAGGTCACCCACCCAAGTTCCACGACGACCGGGACATCCTCTCGAGTCGCTGAACTACCAGCTACGCAAGGTCACCAAGACCCGCGGACACTTCCCGACCGAGGACGCGGTCCTCAAGATCCTCTACCTCGCGGTCCGCAACATCGGTAACCACCGCGGCGGGGATCTTGGCACCGGCACCCACGGATGGAAGCGCGCACTCAACGCGTTCGCGATCACGTTCCCCGGACGGATCGCCCTGTAACCAAGCTCCTCACACAGACAACTTGACAAGCCCTACGACGAGTCGATCGGTGAGTGGCTGCTCGGGCTCATCGCACTTGGCCAGGGGCGCCACGGCGACGCGCGAGCGCACCTGGAGGCGAGCCGCACCCTGTCGACCGACCCACGGCTCCCGTTCCCGCTGGGCCGGTCGTTGCTCGGCCTCGCGGAGCTGGCCAGTCGAGACGAGGACCCCGACGAGGCGTGGGAGCTGGCCCATGACAGCCTGGAGGTACTGGACGACTACGGCGACCGGGTCGGGACCGCCGCGGCGCTGGGAACGATCGCCGAGCTGGCCGTGGCCCTGGGGGAGCCCGAGCGTGCGCTGCGCCTGCTGGCCGCGTCGCAACGGTTCCACGCCGACACCGGGATCGTCCGCTTCCCCATCGAGGCCGATCGATTCGACCGTACCTGCGACAGCGCGCGAGCCGCGCTGGACCCCGCCGAGGTGACTGGATACTGGGTTGCGGGCGGGGAGCTGTCGCTGGCCGAAGCGGTCGCCTATGCCCGCCGCGGACGGGGCGAGCGTCAACGCCCGCAGATCGGCTGGGCGTCACTGACTCCCGTCGAACGCGACGTTGTGCGGCTGGGCTGGTCGCTGAAGGCCACCCCAACGCCGCGATCGGTCGACGTCTGTTCATGTCCGTCAACACGGTCAAGAAGCACCTGACCCACGTCTACGCCAAGGTGGACGTCGGAGGGCGTGCGGATCTCGCCGCAGAGGTGGTCCGGCGCGGCCTGTAGCACCCCCGGTCGCGGAAAACGTACCCGGCCGGGTGATGTTCTCCGACGTTGTCCGCGTCATCGTGCCAGGCATGAACCCACGAGACGCAGGAGAGCACATGAGCACCCAACGCACCCACTACGTGACCACCAACGACGGCGTCACCATCGGTGGGACCGTGCACGGCCAAGGGCCGCCGCTCGTCTTCCTCCAGGGGTCCATCGGCGATGGCGACCTCGATTGGCAAGCTGTGGTGGGACACCTGACCGGTCGGTTCACCTGCCATCTGCCGAGCATGCGGGGCCGTGGCCTCAGCGGCGACCACCCCGACCTCAGCTTCGATCGTCTTGCCGACGACTTCCTCGCCTACCTCGACAGCATCGGGGAGCCAACCAGACTGGTGGGTTGGTCCGCCCCCTTCGCACCGGTCGTGGCGGCGCAGTACGACGCCGTCGACGCCGTGGCCCTCTTCGAGCCTTCGATGCTGAGCCTGATGGGCGAGAACGAGCAGGCAGCTGTCGGCGGCATCCTTGCCCGCACCGGCGAGCTGGCCGCCGAGGGCAAGTTGGCGGATGCCGCTCGCGCCTTCGCCGGTTTCCCCTTCAACGACGACGAGATCGCCGTACTCGAAAGCTCGGGCTACCTCGGGGCCACAGCGCGCTACGTCCCGCACCTGCTCAACCACCTCCAGCAAGCGATGGAGCACGGAGACCCCATCGCTGATCCGGCCGTGCTCCGCGCCATCTGCGCTCCGGTGCTGGTGCTGCTCGGCTCGGACACCAAGCCGCTGTTCGCCACCAGCGCGCGGACGGTGACCGACCGCGTCCCCAACGCACGTCTGCAGGAGATCCCCGGCGCCGGGCACGCCGCCCCGCTGACCCATCCCGAGACGCTCGCAGAGGCACTCACCGAGTTCTTCTCCCCAGCCCAGCAGCCAGCCTGACCCCTCGCATCGGCGGCGGGGAGGAGCGCGTCGAACGACAGCGCGCAACCACAAGCGACAACGTGCGGAGATGACGATGGACACGACCAACCGAACGGAGGACAGGATGGACAAGGATATGAAGGTCCTCCCCGTCGAAGGGAGCGAGCTCACCTACCGGGTGGCCGGAGACGGTCCACCGGCGCTGCTGATCCACGGCGGCTTCGGAGTGATCGAGGTATGGGACGAGATCGAGGCCGACCTCGCGACGACCCACCGGGTGATCGCCTACGACCGCCGTGGGCATGGCCGGTCACCGAACGGGACCCCGGACATGCGGGTGCACGCACGCGACGCTGCCGAGCTCATCCAGCACGTCGCCGAAGGGCCGGCGATCGTCGTGGGCTGGAGCGGCGGGGCGTCCGTCGCGATCGAAACGGCTCGAAGCCACGCCGACCAGGTCGCGGCGGCGATCGTCGTCGAGCCGGGGTTTCACTTCCGACCCGGCGGAGTCCTTCGCCCGATGCTTCGGGCACATCTCCACTGGTTGCGAGGCCGCAACCGCGCGGCTGCGGAGACGATCGGCCGCACGTTCTTTTCGCGCCGCAGCGGGGGCAACGGATGGGACGAGATCGACGACGACCACGGCGAGCTGCTGCTCGGGGATGCCGAGGGTCTCCGCGTCGAGGTGAGACCGGGCCCACTGTGCCGGTACGGAGGGAGTCTGGAGCACATCAAGGCCAAGGACATCGCGGGCTGGTCAACACCGCTGACATGCCTGCTCGGCGAGGACACGCTCCCCGCCCTGGCGAGGCCCTGTGTGAAGCTCCTATGGATGTCAAGCGGCGATCTGGACGGTTTCGGGCCGGGTGAGCCAGGCGTGGATGCGGGTCTGGAGGGCGGGGTCGCGGGTGAGGCCGCGCTCGATGCGTGAGAGTCGGTTGGGGGTGGTGGCGAACTGCTCGGCGACGATACGAAGCGGGAGGTCGGCTTGGGTGCGTAGCTCGCGGAGCACGGCGCCGCGGGGCGAGAGCGGCAGAGGCCGGGTGATGGCCCGGTGGACCTCGCGGGCGATGTAGCGCTTGAGGCAGCGGGTGATCTCGCGTGAGGAGAGCCCCTCGGTGGTGCGACGTGCGACGTAGTCGATGGTGCGTTGATCGCAGGTGCGTCGCGACATCACGATGGTCCACAGCGCATGGTTGGCAGAGCGGTCACCGCCACGGTTGAGGCGATGGCGGTTGGTCTTACCCGACGAGGCGCGGATCGGTGCGACGCCGCACAAGTGCGCGAACGCGGCTTCGGAGTGGAGACGCTGCGGGTTGTCGCCGGCGGTGACCAGCAGACGGGCGGCCGTGTGGATACCGACGCCGACCAGATCACGGAGCGCTGGCGCAGCAAGATCGGTGAGGACATCGAGTTCGGCCTCCGTGCGGGCGGCCTGGGCGTCCAGCAGTTGGATGCGCAGGGCGAGCTCGCGCAGCGCTTGGCGGGTCGCGTGGCAGGCGACGTCGTCGGCGTTGCGGTCGCGCCACCGTCGGGCCCGCTCGAACCGCTGCTTGAGCGGCATCTGCTCCAGGAACTGACGGATGTCGGCAGGGCCGCTGATGATCACGGCATGGAACTGGTTGATCGCAGCGGTGCGGTCCCGCACCGCGGAGCGGTAGACGACCTGGTGGACCCGGATCGCTTCGATGATCCCATCACGGGTCTTGGGGGTTCCCGATGCCCGACCCGAGAGCACCGCCCTGGCGGCCGCCTCGGCATCGACCGGGTCGGACTTGCCGTGCAGGCGGCGCGCCGCCCGGTCGGGCCGATCGACCTCGATCAGTGGCACACCCTCAGCCGTGAGGAATCGGGCCAGTCCGGCACCGTAGGTGCCGGTGCCCTCGATCCCGACGGCGTCGAGCAGCCCGAAGCTGCACAGCCAGGCCAGCAGCTTCACGTACCCGGCCGGGGACGTTGGGAACTCGGCACAGCCCAGTAGCTGATGGCTTGTCGAGCACACCGCCGCGGCGACGTGGATGTCGGCATGGGTGTCTACCCCGCCCGTGACGTTGCGGTACGGGTCTGTCATCCTGTTCATGTGGTCTCCGGTGGTCGCATCATCGGAGGCACCGGACCGGGCGAGGACAAGACTGCCAGGGGTCTGCTGTAACAGGCGCCTATGAGGTCACGTCGCCAGGTTCGGCACCGGTACCGGTGGCTCCGCTGTGAGGGTCGACAGTTCACACAAAGGACAGCCTCGCGGCGTCAGTCAAGCTGTGGGTCAGACCCTCGAGCGGAGCCACCGGACCGGAGTCTCCGCCACCCTCGCGGTGGCCTGCGCATCGTGGCAGTCAGGCTGAGGTGAGACACCTGGTGTAGTGACCATCACTCCCAGGGCGAGAAGGATCACCTGACCGATGACGATGACCCCGATGGTGCTGGCGTCGCGCGACACTGGCGTCATGGACCAGCACGACGGCGAGCACGACCCGGCGGCGAAGCCCCGCCGGCGGACGTTCACGGCCGAGAAGAAGCTGGCGTTGCTGGCCGAGTACGACGCGGCCGATCGCGAGGGCAGGGGCGCGTTGCTGCGCCGTGAGGCGATCTACACCTCCCACATCTCGGAGTGGCGCAAGCAGCGCGACCGCGGGACGCTGACGGGTCCGGCGACGCGCCGGCGCAAGACGGCCGAGCAGGTCGAGCTCGAGCGGTTGCGTAAGCGCAACGAGCGGCTCGAGAAGGAGTTGAAGAAGACGCAGTTGGCGTTGGAGATCACGGGAAAAGCACACGCGCTCTTGGAGCTGCTCTCCGAGAGCGCGGACGACGACAAGAAGCCGCCGAGGTGATCGCCGCGGCGTTCGACGAGCTCGCCCCGATCGTGGGGATCAGGCCGGCATGTGAGCTGCTGGGCACGTCACGGGCATCGCACTACCGGGCGAAGCTGCCGCCGGTGTACGGCCCGCCACGGCCCCGGCCGGCGCCACCGAACGCGTTGACCGACACGGAGCGGGCCGATGTGCTGACGGTGCTCCACGAGCCGGACCATGCCGATCTGGCGGTCACCCAGGTGTGGGCCAGGCTGCTGGATGCGGGCACGTATCTGTGCTCGATCGCCACGCTGCACCGGATCCTGCGGGATGCGGGCGAGAACCGCGAACGACGCCGGCAGCACACCCATCCGGCCGAGACCAAACCGCAGCTGCCGGCCACCGGACCGCACCGGTGGTGGTCGTGGACATCACCCGGTTTGCAGGGCCCGCCCCGCCCCGAAGCGCGCTTGCGAGGCGCCTGACCACCGCATGCCTCACCCTGCCTGACAGGTTCGGTCGTACGCTCCGATGACTACAGCCCGTAGCGAGGTGCCGTGTACGACGATGCGAATGACGACGACCGACCCCAAGATCCCGAGGTGGCGGCGGCTGTGGAGCGGCTGCGTTCCCGTGACGGGGCCGCTGCTGAGGCCGCGATGGCCGCCTGGGGGTGGGTCGCACCTGAGGGTGAGGCGGCGAAGGTGCATCAGCGGTTCGTGCAGGACTTCGTGTGGTACCGGCTGCCGGTGAAGTGGTGGACCGATCAGGACGAGCATCTGCAGGTCGCCGCGTCGCTGGCGGAGCTGTTCGACGAGCTCGGGCTGAACCGCTACGCGGATCTGTGTCGCTCCGAGACCACCGAACAGGTCATCGCGACGTGGCATGCCGACGAGGCGGCCGGGTTGGCCGCCTACCGCAAGGCCGTGGACGCGTCGGGCATCGACGCCCCGGACACTGACCGGCTGACGTGGGGCGAGGTGATGACCCCGGAGGAGTCGGACGCACGCGACCACGTCGCAGTCACCCTCGAGCGTGCGATCGCCGAGGGTGACTTGAGGCCCGGAACGCCCGGCTGGCGGATCCGGCAACGGCAGCTCACGGACGCGGCGCTGTCCGAACTGGTGCCAGGGCACCCGGGCGGGCAGGACTGGCTGCAGCTGGTCACCACGGCCAGGATCGGGCGGTGGATCGAGCAGCGCCGCTCGCCGGGTCGGCGGGCGCTGATCGCTGCGATCGACGCCCAGCTGGCCCACCCGGGCGAGCCACCCGACGAGGTCGGCGAGGTCGTCGGGCCGCTGCGGTGGCTACTGGAACGGGCCGCCGATGACGGCGGGGTGGCAGTCACCGAACAGCACAACCTGTCCCGTCCCATCGTGCAGGCGATGTGTGAGCGGTTCGGTTGGTGGGATGCCCGTCGGGGTGCCGCGCCGATGCGTGAGGACGATGTCCTCGAGGTGGCGGTCGTCCACGAGCTGGCCCGCGACTACCGGTGGGTCCGTCGCGCCGGGCGGACGCTGAAGACGACCCGGGCGGGTACTGCGCTGGCCGACAGCGACGGTGCGGCATGGCGTGGCCTGGCGGGGGCGATCGCGGCGCCGGGCGGGTTCGAGGGCTTCGCGCGCGAGTGTGCGCTGCTGATGTTGCTCGACACCGACGACGAGATCGGCCGTCGGCCGCTGCTGGTCGCCCTGGCCGAGCTGACGGGCGAGGCCGGATGGCACGATCGCAGCTCCGGTCGCGAACCGACACCGGAGGAGCTCGCCTACTACGTGGTGCCGCTGCTCACCGTGTTGGAGACCTTCGGGCTCCACGAAGAACGAGACGTGCCGCGCTCTGGGCGCTTCGACCGGCTCACCCCGGCAGGACGCGCCACGGCGATGGAGATCTTGCGGGTACGAGCGACCGGCCCACAACACCGGCTGCTCGACTGACAGGATCAGCTGTGACACCAGCGCGTCGTCCCGCGATCTACGGGCCCGAACCGTGGGAGCAACGCCACGGGCAGGTGTGGTCGCACTGGGACCGCTGGTACGCACTCGTCGCTGCCGTCGACCACGAGGGGGATCTCGCCGGGCTCGAGGCCACGCTCGACGATGGCGGTGCGTCGGGTTACCTCGGCGAGGGCGCGCAGGCCAAGCTGGCTCACCTCGACGACCTGGTCGCCCGTCTCGCTGCCGCCGGGCTCGATCCGTCCGGGCTGCTCGGCGACGACGAACTGGACCGCGCGGCGCTCACCAAGGCACGCCGCAAGGTCCTCGACCAGCCGCTGTCCGGCCGGGACCTGACCGGACCGATGCGCCACACCCCGCGCCGCCGGTTCCGGGAGCGGGCGCTGTACGGGAGCTGGCCGGCGTTTCCTGCCGACCCGGCCGTGGCCTACGCCGCGTTCGAAGGGCTGGTCGAGCGGGCCGACATCTGGGCGGGTCAGACCTTCGAACTCGTCCGCGAGCTCGACGCGGCCGTTGCGGCGCTCGTCGAGGACGCCGGCGACGATCCGACGCGGCTGCTCGCGGTGCGCCGGGCAGCGCTGACCGCGGTCGCCGAGGCCGCCGAGGCTGCCGACGACTCCTACGGGCAGATCGGCGAGCTCGGAGCGCGGATGTGGCGGGACTACACCGCAACCGCGTGGCGCGAGGTGCTCGATCCCGAGGACTACTGGCGTGACGTGTGCCAGCTGGTCGCCTTCGACGACTACGCCCACCTGCATGAGCGCGAGACGCTGCTGTTCCGGCGGGCCCGCAAGCACGAGGCCGACCTGATCGTCGGCATCCTCGACGACCTGGCCCAGGAGTACATGGCCGGTCGGCTGCGCGGGCACACCGACGAGGCCCGCCAGGCGGTCGTCTACGTGCTGGTCGCCACCCGCCGGGTTGATCGGTTCGTCCAGGCAGCAACCGAGCTTGGTGGCGGCCACTGGCGACCCGCCGCGCTGCTCGCCGAGACCGCCGCCAAGGCTGGACACCCAGACATCGCGGCTGCCGTGTTCAACGCTGTGGACGTGCCCGGACCCGCCGGCGACCACCTCCGCAGGCTCCGAACCAAGCTGCTCGACGACACCGGCTCGACCATCCGCCACCTACGAGCCGTCACTCCGAACGAGCGATAGCCGGCCGCCTACGACCATGACCCCAGGGCGTACCACAGCTCCATCCCGACCCTGCCCGACAGACCACCTCAACGGAACCAGGGCGCTCAGCGACCAGCGGCACGTGCAGATGGCCAAGCACGCTCGAAGCGGTCGCTTCGGCCGACCCGGAACCCCGCACCGAGAATCCCTGCTTCGGGTGACTCCGCAGAGGCGCCGATGTGGCAGAACCGCTCATAGCTGAAGGTCGGGCCTCGGTGCCGAGCGTCGTCGCTCACCCACACCGAAGTCCCCGCTCTGCGCGGTCCGTGGAGAGCGGCGACCGCCCGAAGTTCCACCCCGGCCCGCAGCGATCAGGCGTCGGCGGCCGACCCGCCCATCCTCCCCGTTCTGCGCGCCTCCGGCGGGGCGGCAACCGCCCGTAGTTGCGAGATCGAGAACCTGGCATAGGGGTCATCCGGGAGCCGGCCAGCGTCTGGAATTTCATGCTCGTGAAATGTTCACCAGAGTGTCCACGAACGTGTTCAGGCGAGCTCCACGGCGTCTGCCGGGGTTCGTCGGTGAGGCGCGTCCATGCTTCCGGACGCGCATGGTGCGGTGTCGACCTCTACGTTCGTGGTCAGGCCGAGCCAAGGAGCCCGCCGTGGCCGAGAACGTCGCTCGCAAGGTGATCGCCGACCACCTGGTCGAGGGAGAGCTGACCCCCGGGACACCGATCGGGCTACGCATCGACCAGACGCTGACCCAGGACGCGACTGGGACGCTGGTGATGCTCGAGCTCGAGGCGATGGGTCTTGACCGGGTCCGTACCGAGGTGTCCGCGCAGTACGTGGATCACAACCTCATCCAGCAGGACCACAAGAACCCCGACGATCACCTCTTTCTCGAGTCGGCGTGCGAACGGTACGGACTGTGGTTCTCGCGACCGGGCAACGGCATCTCCCACCCGGTGCACCAGGAACGTTTTGGGCGGCCGGGCGCGACGATGGCCGGGTCCGATTCGCACACGCCTGCGGCCGGGGCGCTGGCGATGATCGCGATCGGTTCGGGCGGGCTGGACGTTGCGCTCGCGATGGCCGGTGAGCCGCTGCGGCTGCGGATGCCCGAGATCTGGGGTGTCGAGCTGGTGGGCGAGCTGCCCGAGTGGGTGTCCGCGAAGGACGTCATCCTCGAGCTGCTGCGCCGCCACGGGGTCGACGGCGGCGCGGGCCGTGTCATCGAGTACCACGGTCCGGGGCTCGCGGCGCTGTCGGCGATGGACCGTCACGTGATCTGCAACATGGGCGCCGAGCTCGGCGCGACGACCTCGATCTTTCCGGCAGACGAGGAGGTGCGTCGCTTTCTCACGGCCCAAGGTCGCGCCGAGGCGTTCACCGAGCTGGTGGCCGATGACGGGGCGAGCTACGACCACATCGAACGCATCGACCTGTCACAGCTCGAGCCGCTGATCGCTCTGCCGACCTCGCCGGGCAACGTCCACCCCGTCCGGGAGGTCGCGGGGAAGCCGATCGCTCAGGCCTACATCGGGTCGTCGGCAAACCCGGGCTACCGCGACTTCGCGGTCGCGGCCGAGATCTGCGCCGCCGTCGGCCAGCCGACGCCAGCGACGGTGTCGTTCGATGTCAACCCGACGAGCCGGCAGATCCTCGGCACCCTCATCCGGGATGGGCACCTGCTGGCTTTGGTCCGCGCCGGCGCGCGGATCCACCAGGCCGGCTGCAACGGCTGCATCGGTATGGGCCAGGCGCCGGCCACGGACGCCATCTCGCTGCGGACCGTGCCGCGTAACTTCCCGGCGCGGTCGGGGACACGCGAGGACCAGGTGCACCTGTGCTCACCCGAGACGGCGGTCGCCTCGGCGTTGACGGGCGTGATCACCGACCCGCGCGATCTGCCCGAGCGGTTCGGCATCAGCTACCCGCGAGTCACCGACCCCGACGAGCCGCTGCTCGACACCGGCAACCTCGTCGCGCCGCGTCCGCCGGGGGAGGCGGCCAGGGTCGAGCTGCGTCGCGGGCCTAACATCGCTGCCCTGCCCGATTTCGACGCGCTGCCGGACACCCTCGAGCTGCCGGTGCTGCTCCACCTCGGCGATGACGTGTCCACCGACGAGATCCTGCGGGCGGGAGCGGAGGTGCTGCCGTTCCGGTCGAACATCGCCGCCATCGCCGACTTCGCGTTCGACGTCCTCGACGTGACCTACCCCGACCGTGCGCGCGAGCTGCAGCACGACGGCGCGGACGGCCACGCGATCGTGGCCGGCGCCAACTACGGCCAAGGGTCATCGCGTGAGCACGCCGCGCTGGCACCACGCCACCTCGGTCTGCGGGTCGTCCTGGCCGTCGCGTACGCGCGGATCCACTGGCAGAACCTGGCTAACTTCGGGATCGTGCCGCTCGACCTCGGCGAGGCGGCCGACCGCGACCTGATCGCCGCCGGTGACGTGCTCCGGTTCGAAGGGTTGCGTGACGCGCTGCGTGCCGGGGACACGATCGAGGTCACCAACGTCACGCAGGGTGCCACGATCCGGGCGCGTCACCACCTCTCGGAAGGTCAGGTCGAGCGGATCCTCGCCGGTGGGGTGATCCGCTTCATAAAGCGCCAACTCGACGACCACGGCGCCGAGGCGAGCGACGACGAGGGCACGACCCTCGGGTGACCGGTGCGTTGCATCGGAAACCGTTCTCCTGCCGCGGCCGATCCGTCGTCGCCCTGCAACACGGCACCTGATTTCCGCCGCCCAGACGCAGAGCAACTATGGGCGGAAGCGACTCTGACCACAACCGCACATCGTCACGGCTACGAGCTGTCCAAGTCGAGGCGAGGAGCGGCGGCGCCGGGTGGCTCAGCGCCTACGACACCTTCGTACTCGACGGCCTGTAGGCGGTCGTCCCAGGTGAACACCATGTGTGCCTCGACGACAAGAGCGGTGGCGACGTACAGCGCGTCGACTCCGGTCTTCACCCGCGTCGTGGCCACCACGTCACGAGCGCTCTTCGCCATCCGACGATCGACCTCGACCAACTGGAGCCAGTCGCTGTCGAGAAAGGCATCCACCTTGTCGCGCGCCTCCGCGTCGGCAGCGTCTACTTCACGCGACCAACGGGTGACCTCGACCTGGATGACCATTGGAGCCCAGAGCTCCACGCGGCCTTCCTCCGCGTCGATTAGGAGCTCCCGTGACTTCTCGTAGCGCCCCTCCTCGCGGTTGAGATGTGCGATGAGGACGCTCGCGTCGACGACCCCGCGGGACAGGCGGTCAGCCGCCACGTTGGTCCCGTAGCCACTGCACAGAGTCCGGCCCGCCCGGGAGAGCGCCGCCCATCTCTGCCACGCTGACGCGTCGCGGCTCAAGGGCAGCCTCCACACGGGCGCTGCCAACCTTGACGGGACGGCCCAGGTAGTCGCGACGAACATGACCGACGACCGTCACACGCTCACCGATGAGCTGGCTCGCCTCGCGTAGCTGTGGCTTGCCCACGTAGCACTCCACGCCCCGGGCGTGGATCTCGTCTTCGACGGTGACGTGGGCCCCCTTCCGCAGCGTCGCGGTGATCAAGGTCCCGGTGACGGATCCAATCGCGTCGGTTTCCTCGTGGAGTACGCGATCGAGCGTCCGGTACGTCTGGCGCGTGAGCTTCTGGAACTTTCCGTTCGCACGAAAGGACATGCCATCGATCGCGGTCTCGCCGAACCATCCTGCGGCCTGGTAGAGCGCACTGGCCGTAGCGCCCCCCATCCACTCGGGAATCCCCTCGTCCTGCTCCAACATCACCACGCCGTCGTCGATCCGGCGCGCGATGCGCATGAAGGCGTCCTCGACGTCGGTGTCGGCTTGGGTGGCCTGAAGATCCCAGACGATCGTGGGAGCGGAAGCGTGAAGCCCTTCGATGGTGAACTCCACACCTGCGTCACGGGAAGCGTCTCTCATGATGCGCACGGCAACGTCGACCAGCGTGCGGAACTGATCCGCCGTTACCTGGTGAGACTCACCGTTGATCACGAACGTCAGCACGCCGTCACCTCCCTGGCGGTCAGCGTAGAGGGAGAACCCTGTCGAAGGACGTCGCTCATCACATCATCCACGACCGGTGAGACACAACGACGGTCCCGCGGCCTGGCGACGCTTGTCCCGGTTCAGGACGGAAGCAGGCAGCGGGCGGGTCAACAGGCGTCCACACACAGACACGGTCGTGTGCGGTTCAGCGTACGCGGGCCATGTACTTGGCGAAGAGCCCATCGCCGGAGTGCTGCGCCTCAAGCAGTTCGAACCCGCACCGTTCGATCATGGGTTCCATGATCCAGGAGAAGGTCGAGTACTCATCGCGGACGTGCTCTTCGACGTCGGCACGAGTCCACTCACCCTCGGCGGCTCCGTCGTAGGCCGCACACCACGCCTCGATGCGGTCCTCGATATCACCAGGCGGGAAGTCGTAGACCACGTCCCACAGCCGCAGGAGGCCACCGGGCCGCATGAAGCGACGGGCCCGCTCCAAGGCCAGGGCTTTCCAGAAGTCGGGCAGGTGGTGCAGCGCGAACCGGGAGTAGACGACGTCGGCAGGCGAACCCTGGTGCTCGTAGGTCAGAAAGCCGGCCTGCACCAGCTCGACGTTGTCCGCTTCGGACGCGGCGAGCTTCGCCGAGAGCGGCTCGAGCATGATCGGCGAAACGTCCACCGCCACGACGCGAGCACACACCTTGGCAGCCGCCGCCGAGAGCTGCCCCGTACCCGCACCGAGGTCGACCAACACGGAGTCGCCATCGAGCCCATGCCGTTGGAGCAGCGCCAGTTCCTGCGCAGCGCCGGCGTCCTCCTTGTGGTCGTAGCTCCACGCGTGATCAGCGTCGAGGTTCTCGCGCCCCGCACTGCTCAGCTCATCGAGGATCCACCCCCGTGGCCGTGCGCCCCCGGATGCCGATCGACTCATCGCCCTCACCCCAGCAGGTTCCGACGATCCTACGCCCGGCGACATCCTGGCCCGCCGGCATGCGGGTGGGAGCCATCCGCAGTCCCGCTTCGTGCAACGTGAGTGGGGATCGGATGTCGGTCGTGGTCTCTTCCGAGTGTTGGGCCAGGTCATCCTCAAGCTGCCGACGACGGCATCCATGGCTCGGACATCCCCTCGGTCTGGATAAAAGCGTTGCACCCTCTTGCTTCACGTGCAACACTTCGATCCATCATGACCATTTCGCTTCAGGACCTGTCGGACACGTTCACCACGGGCGCAGCACGCCAGCGCGGGGTCCATCCCCGTGTGTTGTATCGGTGGCGAGACGACGGAGAGATCGTCGAGCTCTCGCGCGGGGTATTTCGTCGTGCCGACGCTCCCCCGGCGAGCTATCCCGACCTGCTCGCCATCGCCTACCGGGCGCCGCGTGCGGTGGTGTGCTGCGTGTCCGCCGCAGCTGTGCACGATCTGACCGACCAGCTCCCCGTCGCGGTTCAGATCGCGATACCGACACGGGATCGGCCACCGCGGATCGCCTACCCGCCGACGGAGGTGTTCCGCTTCGCTACCGACACCTTCGAGATCGGCCTGACCGCCGTCGAAGCCGCCCCAGGCGAGCAGGTGCGCATCTACGACCCGGCACGCACCATCGTCGATCTGATGCGGCTGCGCCACCGACTCGGTGAACCGCTCGCCCACGCGGCGCTGCACCGCTACCTGCGCCGCCCCGACGCGCGGCCGGGAGAGCTGCTGCGGCTGGCCGACACGCTCGGAGCGCAGGGGCCGGTCCGGCGCGCACTCGACGTGGCCACCGCGGGATGACCCGCCCCACCCGCCAGACCCCTGCTGGCCGCGCCTACCTGGATCTCCAGAACCAGGCACGTCGCGACGGCCGCGGCACCCAGCAGCTGTTGACCCTGTACGTGGTCGAACGTTGGCTGGCCCGCCTCGCCCGCTCGCCCTACGCCGATCAGTTCGTGCTCAAAGGCGGGATGCTGCTCGCCGCTTTCGATGCCCGCCGGCCCACCGCCGACGCGGACGCGCTGGCCCGCCACATGGCCAACGACCAGAACACCATCCTGGCCCGTGTCGTCGAGATCGCCCAGTTCCCCGACGATGACGGCGGGGTGGAGTTCCTGTCCGACACTGCCACCGCACGCACGATCCGCGACGACGCCCTCTACGCCGGCGTACGCATCACGATGGACGCACGCATCGCCACCGCCGCGGTGAAGTTCCGGCTCGATGTCAACTTCGGCGACCCGATCACCCCGGCGCCACGGCAGCTCGCCCTGCCATCCATCCGGCCAGGCACAGCGCCCGTCCGCGTGCTGGGCTATCCGATCGAGACCGTGCTGGCCGAGAAGATCGTCACCGCCATCACCCTCGGCGCTGCCAACACCAGGGTCCGCGACTACGCCGACATCTACACCTTGACCGGTCGGCACGACCTCACCCACGCGGTCATGAGCGAGGCGCTGCGCGCGACCGCAGAGTTCCGCCGGGCGTCCCTCGAAACGCTGTCGACGGCGATCGACAACCTGGTCGAGCTTCGCCAGGCCACCTACCTCGCCTACCGAGGCTCGCTCCGCAGCGACGGCGACAGCCTGCCTGACGACCTCCGCGTCGTCGTGGACGCCGTCACCACCTTTGCTGACCCGCTGATCCGACCGACGGCACCCGCTACCACCTGGCAAGCTCGACACCGCCGCTGGACCGACTGACCGTTGAGGACAGGCGAAGAGACGGAGCCACCTATCAGGCTGCATGATGTGACGCAGCGGGATCTCGGAGTTCACGCCCAACGGCGCGGCGCGCCGTGGGCACAATTTGGGCACAAACCCGACCCACTGCGACCCATCAGCACCCATGGAACCACGGCTTCGAGCACGTCTGGCTTGCGGACGGCAACTGGCGCCAGCGAGTCGTATTCGGGCGTTTGGCGGCGTTTCGAGCCGAGGCGCTACCGTTCCCGACGTACACGGGCCGGTGGCGCAGTCCGGCAGCGCACCTCCATGGCATGGAGGGGGTCGTGGGTTCAAATCCCATCCGGTCCACGAACACGGCGGCGCGCGACCCATGGGTCGCGCGCCGCGGTCGTGGGGAGTCGTCGTGCTGGGCGGTCGTGCTGCGCCGTCGTGCTGGGCCGTCGTGCTGCGCCGTCGTCCTGCGCCGCTGTACCCCCGCGGCTCGTGACCGCCGTCCCCCTGACCGAGGCCCTTGGTCCCTCCCGACTCCGGCCGCCGCGCCCCACGGTGGGGACACCTGCAGAAGGACCCGCCGTGGACGCCCCCTTGACCGTCTTCCACCCGCTGCCGCCGGGCGGGCACGTCGACGCCTTCGTCGGCGACCCGCTGCAGTGGCTGCCCGCGTCGACGCGTCCGGCGGTGCCGCCGACCTATCGCACCGAACTGACCGTCGGCCGCTGGAGCCGCCCCGTCGAGCTGCACGTGGGCGGTGCCTGGCGCCGCGGGCACGACCACTGGCGTGCCCTGACCTGGTCCCCGCTGGGGGACGAGGGCGACGCGCTGCCGATGGAGGCCCTGCTGCCCCGCTTCGAGGGTGAGCTCGGCCTGATCGACGGGCGTGACGGCGGCTACCTGGTGGTCACCGGCCTGGTCCTGCCGCCGCTGGGGACCGCCGGTGTGCTGCTCGAGCGGGCGCTGCTGCACCGGGTCGGCGAACGCACCGTCGGGAACCTGCTGGCCGAGGTCGTCGAGCGGCTCGGGGAGCCGGCGGCACTCAACGGGGCCCACTGACCGTCACCCCAGCGGTACCTGCCACACCAGCACCGCCCCACCGCCCTCACCGACGCCCAGTTCGCAGCTGCCCCCGCGCACCGATGCACGCTGGTGCAGGTTGCCGAGCCCGAAACCGCGCAGCGGATCGCCGTCGGACAACGGGCCACCGGGACCGTGCCCGTCGTCGACCACGCGCACCAGCACCGACCCGTCACCGAGTTCGACGCTGGCGGCGATCCGTTCAGCACCCGCGTGGCGCGCCGCGTTGGTGATGCCCTCGCGCATGACCGCGAGCAGGTCGGCGACGACCTCGCCGGGCAGGGCGTCCGCATCGCCGTCCAGCTGCAGGGGCTGCAGCGCGGGCACCACGGTGCGCAGGCCGTCGACCAACCCCTGCAACCGGTCGCCGGCAGGCAGCTCGACGGGGCGCCCGAGCTCGCCGATCAGCTCACGCAGGCTGCGGATCGCCTCGTCGAGCTCGTCCATCGTGCGCTCGACCTCGGCCTTCTCGTCGGGTCGGTCGTCGAGTCGCCGCGAGACCGCGTCGAGACGCAGCCCCGCAGCGAACACACGCTGCACCGTGGTGTCGTGCAGGTCCCGCGCGATCCGGGCGCGCTGGTCGGCCAGCGCGAGCCGGTCCCCCGCCTCGCGCACGACCGCGTAGCGGACCAGGACCTGGCTCTGCGCCGCGACCTCCTGGAGCAGCTCCCCCGGGGCGACGAGGCCGGCGAGGTCGCCGACCGCGACGAGCACGCCCTGCTCGCCCTCCGCCCCCGCGAAGGGCACGGCCATGCCGTGCGCCCAACGGTGCGGGCCCCGCCCACCGACCACGGCCCGCACGCCCGGGTCGTCGCCGAGGTCGTCCGGCACGTCCCCGGCGGCAGCCTCGACCACCAGGCGCGGGCCCAGCGTCGGTGCGTCGTGCGAGACCGGGTTGCCGCCCGGTCCCGGGTCGGCGTCGGGCAGCAGCAGCGCAGCGCCGGCGACGCCCAGCGACTCCTGCACGGCCGCCACCACCAGCTCGAAGACCTCGTGCTGCGGCGCCCCGCCGAGCACGGCCGTCGCCAGCGAGGCCTGGGCCGAGCGCCACCGCTCACGACGCGTCAGGCGCGTCATGGTGCGGGCGTTGCGGATCGCCGAGCCGGCCACGGACGCAAGCGCGACCACCGCGGCCTCGTCCTCTGCGGTGAAGCCCCCCGGCTTCTCGGTGAGGTAGAGGTTGCCGAAGACCTCCGAGCCGATGCGGACCGGCACGCCGAGGAAGCTGTCCATCGGTGGGTGGCCCGGCGGCAGGTCCACCGACGCGGCGTGGTCACCCAGGTGCTCCAGGCGCAGTGGGCGCGGGACACGCACCAGCTGGCCGAGCACGCCCTCGCCGGTCGGCAGGTCGCCGATGCGCGCAGCGGTCTCACGGTCGATGCCGTGGTGCAGGAAGTTCGCCAGCGACCCCCCGTCCGGCGCGAGCACACCCAACGCCGCGTAGCGCGCGCCGACGAGGTGTGCCGCGGCCTGGACGACCCTGTCGAGGAGCCGTTCCAGGTCGAGGTCCTCGCCGATCGCGAGCACGGCATCGAGCAGTGGTCCGGTGCGGTCGTGCGCGTCCACGTCGCTCCATGGTCGGTGCGGGGCCTGCGAGGCCTAGGATGCCGGCCAGCCAACCAGAGGTGAGGGCGTTGGACGAGCCTGTTGTCCGCGTGTTCCTGGTCGACGACCACGAGGTCGTGCGTCAGGGACTCAAGGTGCTGCTCCAGAGCCACGACCGCATCGAGGTCGTGGGCGAGGCCGGCAGCGCCGGCAGCGCGCTGCTCGCGATCGACAAGGACCCGCCCGACGTGATGCTGCTCGACGTGCGACTGGGCGACGGGACGGGCATCGAGGTGTGCCGCGAGGTCAGGGCCCGCCACCCGCACGTGCGCGCCCTGATGCTGACGTCGTTCTCCGACGAGCAGGCGCTGTTCGACGCGATCATGGCCGGTGCGTCCGGGTACCTGCTCAAGGAGACCCGTGGCACCGACCTGGTCGACGCGGTCCTGCGCGTCGCCGCCGGCGAGTCGCTGCTCGACCCCGCCGTGACCGGCCGGGTCCTGCAGCGACTGCGCGAACCCGAGACCGAGGATCCGCGCCTGGCGCGGCTGACCGACCAGGAACGGCGCATCCTGTCGCTGGTGGCCGAGGGGCGCACCAACCGCAGCGTCGCCGAGGAGATGCACCTGGCCGAGAAGACGGTCAAAAACTACATGTCCTCGATCCTGTCGAAGCTCGAGATGGAGCGTCGCACCGAGGCCGCCGTCTTCTGGACCCAGCAGCAGGACGACTGAGACCAGCGGCGCAGCCGCGCAGGATCAGGGGCCGAGCGCGAGCGAGGCAGCAGCACGACCGGGACCAGCGGCGCAGCCGCGCAGGATCAGGGTCCGAGCGCGAGCGAGGCGGCAGCACGACCGGGACCAGCGGCGCGCGGGACGTAGGTCCCGGGCCGCGTGGGCCCAGGTCCCCGGCAGGTCCCGACCACGGGCCCTGCCCCGGCGACGGCCCCTGGGCCACTTTGCCTCCTGTCAGCGCGACCGACGCGCGTCCCAGGAGTCCACACGATGTCGTCCCCAACCTCCCACGCCCCCGACGAGCAGGTCACGGTCCGCACCGGCACGGTGCTCGCCGTCGCGGTCGCCGTCGTCGCCCTGCTGCTGGCCATCTTCGCGGTCGGACGCTCGCTGTCCGGCCCCGCGGGGGTCGCCGTGGACGGCGCGGCAGCGGGCAGCGATGCCCCCGGTGACGTCGCTGCGACGAGCGTCGAGGTGTCGCTGTCGGAGTTCACCATCGACGCCGGCTCCGAGATCCCCTCC
>Ga0136604_1000461_pt1 | contig 20166 bp, 19 predicted proteins | sample AntRauFillE10628_FD_104928 | JGI IMG/M metagenome (GOLD analysis project Ga0136604, IMG submission 104928) | Saline lake microbial communities from Rauer Islands, Antarctica - Metagenome Filla E10 #628 | ecosystem: Environmental > Aquatic > Non-marine Saline and Alkaline > Saline | place...
CGACTCGCTAGAACCTCTCAAGAAATATGCGTTTCGAGTTTGTGCATTAGATGGACAGGGCGATGAAGTTTCATCAAAAATCATTATATCTGATGTTCTAAGACCTACAAAGATTTACCGCTCAGTCGGCCCTGACAATACGAGTTTTCTCTCTCAAGGTTCTCCAGGAAATACATTAAGAATAGAGGATAGTGTCGCTTACTTTGAGTTGAGTTTGGCCGGAAATATTGGAGTCGGTGATGCTGTTTTAATTGATAGGAATGACAACTCAGACTTTGATGCAGATGATGAAGTGGTCTTTATTTATGAACGTGACCCTAACTCTTCTCCAGCAAACACAATCTATACCGTCAAAACAGTCTCTGGTGAAACTCCTGATGACTTTGATGCTCCCTCATCCTATTGGGCCATTTATAGGGCCTACACCCAAGCCTCTAGTGCAGAAAGGGCCAATGAGAATTCGGGGATCGATGCAGACTTAAGAAACTTCGACACCTGGACAAATGGACGGGATATGGTAGCAAATGATGAGCAATGGGAATTTGCCATCTATGGAGATGGTGCAAACGGGACCCTTCGCTTTAGAGACTGGATTTCTAGTCCCGCTCACTATCTAAGAGTTTTTGCACCTCACCTTCCAACGGAAGTAGGAATGTCACAAAGGCATAGCGGCGTTTGGGATAACACAAAAGCACGCTTTATCAGCAGCGACTATTTTGGCACTATTAACAACGAAAATGAAGAAACAGCTTTTAATCATTTGCGCCTTGATGGCCTACTTGTCGAAAATAGCCGCTCAGACGGAACAGGCAATGGAGGTGGATTAAACTTTGATGATTTTGATCGTGGTGTTGATGACAACGGAGTTCTCTACGTTCAGAACTGCCTTGTAAAAAAAACACTCGGGTCATGGTCAGCATACGAACAAGCCGGCCTATGGGTTAACACGGACAGGATTTCAAAAGTAGTTGTCACAAACAATGTTTTCACCGGCTTTGCTAAAGGCATTTTTCTGGGAACAAAAAGCAATATTACCGTAGAGATTTATAACAATACAATTGATGATAGTATGGACGCTGGAATAAGACTTTCTGACGGCGGCTCAAACGAGACGTTTCGTATAAAAAATAACCTCGTCGTAAATACTGGGCAGGATTATAATATTGGTCCAAGCGTCACCTTGTCAGACTATTCTAATAACCTCTCTTCTGATTCGACGGCCGTAGGCCTAAACTCTGTGACTAATTCTATTATCTCTTTTGTCGACCCAACCATCCAAGACTACCGCTTAGATTCCAGCGATACCGATGCTATCTCTCAGGGCGTTGATATGAGTCAAGATACAAATTATCCCTTCGATAAAGATATCAGAGGGATCACACGAAGCACGTGGGATATAGGTGCTTTCAGGTTCTAGAAAAGCTCAGGCTTTCCTTTCTAGAACTTTAAAAGTCCATGCCGGAGATTTCTCTTTGACTGGGTAGCTTTTTGATTCAACAACAGACCAATCATCATCAGAAATTTCTGAAAAAAAAGCATCCGCTTGAGGCTCATTCCAATCGACTTCAGAAAGATAAATCTTCTCAACATAAGGCATCGCCTGCTGATAGATCTCTCCCCCACCACAAATAACCAACTCCTCATCACCTCTATCTTGGCAAGCATCAATCGCCTGTTGAACAGATTGAACTATACCTAAGCAAGGCCTATTCCAATCTTTCTGTCTCGTCATCACAAGAGTTTCTCGACCAGGAAGAGGCTTACCAATCGATTCATAAGTTTTTCGACCCATGAGAAGGGTCTTACCCTGAGTTAATCGCTTAAAGTTTTTAAGATCTTCAGAGATTTTCCATAAAAGCTGATTGTTCTTACCAATTTCTTTGTTGTTTCCATGAGCGACAATGAGAGAGATAATCACACCGCCACCTCTGCTTTGATGTGTGGATGTGCTTCATAGTTCTCGAGTTTGAAGTCATCAATGCTAAAACCAAAGATATCTTTTACTTCAGGATTTATTTTCATTTGAGGTAGATCAAATGGCTTTCTTGAAAGCTGAAGCTCGGCTTGTTCTAAATGATTAAGATAAAGATGAGCGTCCCCCATCGTATGAACAAAATCCCCCAATTTGAGATCACACACCTGCGCTAACATCATCGTCATCAAAGCGTAGGAAGCGATATTAAAAGGGACTCCCAAAAAGATGTCGGCTGAGCGCTGATAGAGCTGACAGGAAAGCTTCCCATCCGCGACGTAGAACTGAATAAAGGCATGGCATGGCGGAAGGGCCATTTTATGAATCTCTCCCACATTCCAAGCATTAATAATGTGCCGGCGTGAGTCTGGGTTTTCTTTGAGTCCTTTAACCAATTGTGCGATCTGATCAATCTCTTCACCGTCTGCACTTTTCCAGTGCCTCCATTGAGCTCCATAAATTGGACCTAGATCACCATCTTTATCGGCCCATTCATCCCATATCCGAACCTTGTTTTCTTTTAGATAAGCGACATTCGTGTCGCCTTTTAAGAACCATAAGAGCTCATGAATAATAGATCGGAGGTGACACTTTTTTGTTGTGACGAGTGGAAAACCTTCTTCCAAATTAAAACGCATCTGATGGCCAAAGACTGATAATGTTCCAGTCCCTGTTCTGTCGTCTTTTTTTGTTCCGTTTTCTAGTACGTACTTCATTAGATCTAAATATTGGCGCATAGGAATCTCCGCATCTATGTGTATAGATTAATTAACTGATTTCCTATCATCCCAACTTTCACCTCAGTTGTAAAAGCTCTCACACTGCATTAAGCTAGGATTATTCCCATCTCAAAAGGACAAATTATGGCCGTTACCACGGGTCTTGAGCGCCTTATCCGCGATAAAAAATGTCAGGACCTCATTCAAGGAAACATTGGTATTCTTTGTCACAGTGCTTCGGTGACCTCACAATTTGGATTCATTGTTGATGAGCTTATAAGTCTGTTTGGCACTCGTGTAAAAAAGCTCTTTGGCCCACAACACGGTCTAGTGACTGATGTTCAAGATAATATGGTTGAAACGGATCACACTGTTCACCCCTACTATAAGCTTCCTGTTTACAGTTTATACTCTGAAACACGAGGACCTACTTCTGAAATGTTGAGCGATTTAGATACCTTGATCGTAGACCTTCAAGATGTTGGAACGCGCGTTTACACCTACATTTCAACCCTCACTCTCATGATGCAAAAAGCACAAGAGTTCAGCTTGAAGATCGTCGTCCTCGATCGCCCCAACCCTGTTGGTGGTGAGATGATAGAAGGCGCCTTATCACAAGAAGAATGGGTTTCATTTGTCAGTCAAATACCCGGAATACCCATGCGCCATTCAATGACCATGGGCGAAGTTGCCCAGTGGGTAAAAAAGTATATGGCCCCAAAAGTTGAACTCTCAGTGATTGAAATGAAGGGTTGGCAACGATCGATGTTTTTCCAAGAAACAGGACTCCCGTGGGTCTGCCCTTCTCCCAATCTTCCCACTGCTGAAGGGGCCCAGGTTTTTCCAGGGAGTGTTTTATTTGAAGGTACAAATATCTCTGAGGCCAGAGGCACGACCCGCTCACTCGAGCAAATCGGTCACCCAGCAATAAATCCGTATCTTTTTACTGAGCATTTTAAAAGTGTTCTAAAAAAAGCAGGACTCCAAGGGCAAGTCATACGAGCTGTTTATTTTTATCCCATGTTTCAAAAGCACGCTCAGCAAAGCTGCGGCGGAGTTTTTATTCATCCCGTTGAGTTAAGTCACTTTCGCTCCTGGGCGCTAGGACAGCTTTTGTTGCGCGAACTCTACGCAGAGCTGGGAGAAAACTTTGCTTGGAATGATCAGGCCTATGAGTATGAAACAAAACACTTAGCAATTGACTATATCAACTCAGGGCCAAAACTTAGGCAATGGGTGGAATCACAAGGCAGCGTGGAGGACCTCTTTCACATCGAGCAAGAGAAGATGAAAGAGTTTAAACAAAAGCGCGAAGAGATCTTAATCTACTCGCACCAGCCGGCCTGAAATAAAACGAGCTGCTTCAACGTTGGATCCAAAAGAACTACGATGTCACTGCGGCCAAAACTATTTTCTTTGTATCCGCGATAGACCAGGACACGAGCTTCTCTAGAGAGCGTGCCAAGTTCCTTTTGTAAAGCATCACGAGTTGACCAATAACGATTAAGCGCATCCTGGTCATCATTTTCTTCGAAGTAGTGCCGGACAAAAGACTGCTGACGCCCACCCATAAGTCCTTCAAGAGATTGAACGAATGAATCACTCGTATCATCTAAATCTCCTAGATAACGTACATCCATTTGATATGGATAATCATAACCAGGGTTGGCCTGATAGACGGCCTTGCGGGCCACACTAATAAGTCTATTTGAACGTTCAAATCCAAAAATAGAAATGTCTGTACAGCTACCAGTTGTAGTATTGAAGAGTTCGTAATAATTATCAGCTGTATTCACGATTCTTTGTAATGGTTTATTCTCGACAGAATTCAATATCTGGAGCTCAGAAGAATAAGAACTCGCACACACACAAAGACAAAGGAAAAGATAAAGTAAGTGTCTTAATGTTTTGGGCATCTCGTCCTCATTGGTAAATATTTATTAATTTTTAACTCGTGACCTCAACTTCGTCCAGGTCTGCTGAATCGCTACGCGCTGCACGGGTAATTATTACTATTTCTTCCCCATCTTTTACTTCGGTAGGGATTGGACTATTATGGGGAAATGCAGAGCGATAATGTTTATCATCTTCTATACCGCAGCTTTAAAAGCGACTACTTCGACGAAAACGAAGTGGGTAAGATCGTAGCTTCTTCTCTGCTTAATAATACACATTTAGGAATTACAGGCATATTGATGTATAGAGATGGAATTTTTATTCAGCTCCTTGAGGGCGATGAAGATGATCTTTTAAAATTATATGAAGAACATATTTGTAAAGATAAACGTCATCACGATTGTAAGGTGTTGGTATCGAAAGACAATCAAACACGCATTTTTAATGGTTGGAGTATGGGGGTAGTGAGTAAAAATCTCCTTCATTCGGAGTTTCCTTCTTTTTTTGAACTTATTGAACAAAAGCTTGAAAAAATCGACGATGATGAACTTTACGAGGATCAACTCATTAGTTTTTTACGGAAGTTTAATAAATCCAACCCAGACCTTTCTGTTTCCCCACAGAGACCCTAGAAAAAGCAGTAACCCTTTACGACTTAACTAGAGGAGCTCCCGATATATTCTCATCATAAAAAGAACCAAACTTCTTCATCTGCTCGTGAAAACTTGCGGCCAGTTCACGGGCCTTTTGTTCATAGCCCTCTCCAGGCCAGCCTTCTTGAGGTTTGAGTAAGCTTGTTGGCACATTTCGAACGGCGTGAGGAACATGCAGACCAAATATTGGATCTCGATCAGTTTGCACAATATTGAGAGTGTTTTTTTGAATTGTTCGAACAATTTCTCGTGTGACAGGTAAAGGAAAACGCTCTCCAGTCCCATAAGGACCTTTGCACCAACCTGTATTGATTAGCCAAACATTTATGTCGTGGTGATCTAAATACTCGCCTAAAAGCTTAGCATAAGCACTTGGATGGCGGATCATAAAAGGCGCACCAAAACAGGCCGAGAACGTGGCCTTTGGCTCCTTGAGCCCCACTTCAGTGCCAGCAAGCTTGGCCGTATAACCCAGAACGAAATAAAACATGGCCTGCTCTTTTGTGAGCTTGGCCACTGGGGGAAGAACACCAAAAGCGTCTGCACACAAGAAAAACATGTGAGAAGGCAGCTGGCCCTTACCAGTTGGCTCCAGGTCATCGATAAAATCTAACGGATAAGAGGCCCTTCCATTTTCAGTTAAGCTGCTATCAAAGTAATCCGGCTCTCCCGTCTTTTCCGTTAAGACAACGTTTTCGAGTAAAGACCCAAACTGAGTAGTGGCGCGATAAATCCCTGGCTCTGTTGTCTCAGAAAGTTTGTCTGTCTTCGCGTAGCAGCCTCCCTCAAAATTAAAGACGCCCTCGGGCCCAAGACCGTGCTCATCATCACCAATAAGATAAGTCCCCTCATCTGTTGAAAGAGTTGTCTTCCCTGTTCCCGAAAGACCAAAAAAGATTGAGCTCTCGCCATTTTCCAAGCGTGAAGCTCCAGCGTGCATAGGTAACACACCTTTTTCTGGTAATAAGTAATTCATCACAGAGAACATACTTTTTTTTATTTCACCAGCGTACAAGGTTCCTACAATGAGTGTCGTTTTGGTATCAAAGCAAGTCGCGATGACAGTCCCCGACTTCGTCTCAAACTCATTAGGGTCGACTTCTAACTCAGGAGCGTGAAGGATAGTAAAATCCTTCTCGTCGAGGTCTCGTATTTTATAGCGAAAAAGATATTTTGAAAAAAGGGCGTGCTGTGGATGTGTCGTAATTAAGCGCACTCCTAAGTTGTGCTCTTTGACTGCGCCGACACTTCTTTCAGTGATAAAAATGTCACGAGGTTTGTTGAGCTCTTTTAAGATCAAATCTTTTAAACGACTAAATGTTTCAGGAGACATGGAGTTGATATTATTTTCCCACCAGACATTGTCTTGAGTGGTTGAACTTTTAACAATATATTTATCATTGGCCGAACGGCCTGTATGTTTACCTGTACGAACAACTAAGGCACCTTGTTTAGAGAGATGACCCTGTTTCATTTGAATCGCCTTCTCAACCAGCCCATTCATTGGTGAGTCATAGTAAACTTGGTAACTTCCGCGATCAAGACCTAGGCCAAGTTTAGTATAAAAAGATTTATTCACTGCAAGTCCCCTTAGTGTATTTCCGATGTATTTATAGAGGACTTTATCCCTCATAAGGAAACTTGCCAATAAATTTTAATTCAGGATAGAGACTTTAAGCTTCGCGTATAACGTACTTATCCTTGCCCGCATCAACCATTTCTTTAAGTTCTTTACCTACTTTGAAAAATGGAACTTTCTTAGGCGGAACTTTAACAATTTTACCTGTCTTAGGATTTCGTCCCTCATAGGCCTTGTAATTCCGGTTAGCAAAAGAGCCAAATCCTCTAATCTCGATGCGTTCATCTCCATAGAGAGATTTAATCATGCTATCAAAGGCAATGTTTACAATCGACTCTGATTGCTTATGAGTCAGATGGGCCTGTTTTTCGAGGGCCGCAATCAAATCGGCTTTAGTCATAACAAACTCCTTTTTCGAGTAAGTTCAGGGGTTAAGTATATCTCTTAACGGCTTGATAATTCAAAACCTGTAGGGCCATCTTATTGGATTTTCTCGTTTTATGAAAAATCGGTTAGTTACGTCAATTATATTTTGATAAAGCGCCGACATTTTATGGCAAAACCAAAAACGGTTAAAAATTAAAACCCTTCAAAAAGTCACATGATTTCAAATGCTTGTGCTTAAATGTTGTATTTTTTCACCCTGAGAAGCATGGCGCGTTAAAATGAGTAAAGGAGACTTAAAAAGATTTAAAGCTCTTAGAGCTAAAGATCGATAAGAAAGCTAAGTTATGTATAAAAACAAAAGACTAACTATATTTCCACTTATGATAGCAAGTTTGGCCTTGCTTCTGAGCTCTTGTATCAACGATACAACTCGTGCGGGTAGGCCTTCTATTAGTCAGTTTTCACAAGGCGACGAACCATTAATTTGTGGCGATCTTTTTTTGGAAGAGACTAATACTGACTTAACTTGTGTTGGCTCTTGTTCTGAAGGTAAAGCACCTATCACACGAGAAGAAATTCCTGAATATATGGAACAAAGATTTCGTCTTGAAAGCGAAGAACTTGGGCCCGAGATTAATGAGCAAATAAGTCTTTTGGATCTTACTGAGTCCGAAGTTGTTTGCCTCACAGAAATTGTAGAAGTAGAGAGACCAAGTGAAGAAGTTTTTGTTAAAAAAGACCGCTGTGCTTGCTTAGACGGAAAACCTGACATTTTGAATAATTGCTCAGCTTTTTGTTCTTCAAGAAACACACAAGTCCCTACTCTTTTTGGAAGCGTCACTCTTGGGCCTAATATTGCCCTAAATGAGGAACTCGGCAACCTTTCCAACTGGTGTACCAAAGAAATAGACGACGGTCTAACAGGGCCAAGTTGTCTTCTTGAAGCGAATGATGGCAGCACGACAAGAAGACTAGAGATTTCAATTCCCCAGGGTGCCAACACGTTTAGCTCCGTCATATCTTCTTTGGACATAGATAAAACTTATATTATGAGAATTGTTGAGCAGACATCAGGCGCACGGTCTGATCCTTTTCAAATTATTCGAAAAGATTTTGGAGACGACTCACAAGGACCTGAAGGGCCGCTTAAGATCATGCCCATTTCTCAATATACTTGTGTTTTAAGGTCGGCCACACAGATTGAACAAGACTTCTTTTTTGAAAATGCTATTAGGCAACATTTTTATTTTGCCTCTAATGAATCCCCTCCAAGTCTAAGCCCTGAGCTCACTCCATTAGTGACTTGTCACGACCCCACGACAGGCACTAATGATGGGCCTTTAAAGCCAAGGCTCGAACTTAAGCCTCAAAGTTTTGCTGTTTGGGATTTATCTGACCTTCGTTTTGTAGATGTTGAGCCGCAAGATGATGCACCAGATATCAACACCATCATTCAAGAACGACTAGTTAGAGAATTCGACGTCGATGCGCAAGTAAATCTCTTTGGTCTACTCTCTTGGCCAAATAGCCCAGATCCCGAAATCGGGCCACAAAACCTTGGGATTTTTATGCAGGCCTTTGTTGACCCACAAACAGGAAGGGCCTTCTGTCCAGGTGAAGAAGAATATTTTAGTGATGACCCCGTCTTCCAAATCCTTAAAGAGGTTGTTGGCGTTCCTACTGAGGGTCTCTACCTGGCAGAAAAACAGCCGGAAGCACTTTTTGATGAAAACGGAAATGTAGAAGACGTCCCGCGCGACACGATTATTATCCGCGAAAATTTGCTTAAAAAAATATGGTTTTATTTTGAAAATGAAAAACACCTAGTCCCGGACGAGAGAACAGCGAATACAAAAACAATCCGCTTTTACTATCCTCCTGACTTAGAGAGTCCACTTGTAAAAAAATCAACACAAAGGGTTTACACCATTAGAAGCCCGCAACAACTCAGCCAAACTGCCAACTTAGGCTTGCCAACATCAATTCCTATTCCTGATAAGCGCTTTGGCTGCGTCCCAGCGATAGACACACTTTAATTCGTCAAAACTCTCCATAGAGAGCTCAGATTTTTACCAAAAAAGAAGATAAATAAAGAAAAGCTGATAATGCTCAGGCCAAACCATCTGGTCATGTGAAGAACGAATCGTCTTTTCCATGAAGTATCACTATTACGAATTTTTCTTTTTAAAAATATTCCCAGAATCAGAAGGCACAAATTTATAATAGCGTAGAGGAAGAGCTTCTCTCTATCTGACAAAATCAATGCAGCGTCAGGAAGGGCATTAGGGTCTTGTATCACTGCGATGGTTTTAGGCAAGATTTGGTCATGACTCGTAAGAGTCTCTTCTAGAGGATGCCCTTCCAACCTTTGTCTTAGTTGTTTCGTGAGCACATCTGATGGAATAGAGCGAACCTGATGTAGCGTTTTAAAGACCTCTTCGGCCATATGGCCACGGTACTCAGAAGGAACCACAACAGCTTTATTTTCTTGACCTGAAGCTCGGTTAAGGGCCTTAAAAACGTCCTTCATATTGACGTTTCCACTTTTAATCTTGTCTTGTAGACCTTGGAGCTCCTTCATCATCTGCTCACGTGAGACTTGTGGGGACCCTTGTTGTGCATTTTTTTCATTCAAGGATAGATCGAAAGCTTCTTGTAGAGATTTTACGACAACAGGATTTGTCTTTGAGTCAATGTTGACTTGTTTTTGATTTTGCCATTCTTGGTCACGCTCTCTGGCCTTTTGCATGTCTTTATTAAGTTGACCTTCTACTTGTTGTGCCTGTAGGCGGAATTTTTCTTTTTTATACTCTGAGCTTGAGTGCTCATTTCGAAATTTTCTTAAATACTCTTCACGACGGCGCATGTACTCATCTTGAGAAAGCTCGCCATCATAAGTGGATCCATCACTACGCGTGGTGGGTCCATCGGGAGTTTTCATATCAAAGTTTTCAGTTCGTCGGTAGTCTTGGGCAAGACTTGTGGAAATGAAAAAAATGACCCAACAAAAAATGCTAGGCCATTTATTTAAAACAAGACTAAACTTGCGCACCAGTAGTCTCTGGCGGAGCTTTCTTAGGCTGCTGGCCCTTATCAAAGCGGTTGAAAAACAGAACCGTTGGAGCGGCGATAAAGATTGTAGAATATGTCCCAATCAAAACACCTAAAGAAATGGCCATAAAAAAGTCACGAATGGCCATTCCACCAAAGAAGTACATTGTGACAGAGATAAAAAGCGTAGTCCCAGAAGTTAAAAGAGTACGTGAAAGCGTCTCGTTAATCGCCGTATTAATATGTTGTGTAAGAGTCAGGGCCGGATTTCTCTGCTCGTGTTCACGAACGCGGTCATAAACAACAACAGTATCGTTTACAGAGTAACCAATCACCGCAAGCATGGCGGCAACGGTTTGTAGAGTAAACTCTAGATGAGTGATAGAAAAAACACCGAGAACAATAATCACATCGTGGATAACGGCCACAACGGCACCTGGAGAATATTTAAAATCAAAGCGAAGGCCAACATAAATCATAATAGCAATCAAGGCCCAGAGCATGGCCTGAAAGCCTGAAATTCGAAGCTGGGCCCCTGCTTTTGGACCAACGATATCGACTTTTCTAATTTGCATACCAGATCCAGCAAAAGCTTTACTTAAACTACTCTCTACATCTTCAGTGATTTGATTGAGCTGGTCTTCCTCACCCTGAAGCTTAACCAAAAACTCGTGGTCTTCAGGCGCGCCAAAGTCTTGCACAATAGCATTGGGGAAACCGGCTTGTGAAAGTGAGCTTCTTAAGTTCTTTGCCTGAATATTTTCAGTGAACTTCAACTGAACTTCGGCTCCACCTCTAAAATCCACTCCGTAGTCCATCATGGTCACAATCGTAAAGATTGAGGCCACAACTAAAACAAGAGAAAATGGCACACTGAACTTAAAGAGTTTAACAAAGTTGATTTTTGTCCCGTCGGGAATAATTTCAAACATTTTTTTTGCAGACATAGTCTCGATTCCTTCCTAAGAGTTTTTAAATGCTGAGGTCTTGGCCTTCCGTTTTATTCATATAAAATTCGAAAATCATTTTTCCGACAAAATATGATGTATAAACCGTGGCCGCGATACCAATTAATAGCGTCACTGCGAAACCTCGTATCGGACCTGTCCCAAAGTTAAGGAGCATAAACCCGGCCAAAGCAGTCGTGATATTGGCGTCAATGATCGTCCAAAAGGCTTGATCAAAACCACCGTCTACGGCCTTGAAGTTACTCACACCTTTTCTAATTTCCTCTCGAATACGTTCATAAATAATAATGTTCGCATCTACGGCCATCCCGACGGTCAAGGCGATCCCAGCGATCCCTGGAAGCGTCAACGTGGCCTCAAGCCCAACTAATATGGCCAAAACAACAAGCACGTTCACGGTCAAACACACCATCGCCACCACACCTGAAAGTCGGTAATAAATCATAATAAAAAGAAAAACGAGGGCACAGCCAATGAGTCCGGCCGTTCGGGCCGTTACAATAGAGTCGGCACCTAAACTTGGGCCCACAGTTCTTTGTTCTAAAAACTGAAGTTCAACAGGAAGAGCACCTGCCCTTAGGACTAAGGCCAAGTCACGGGCCTCTTGCATAATTGAATTAAATCCCCCTCCACCGAGAGTAATCTGAGCACGACCACCACCAATTCTTGCTTGAATGGTTGGAGCCGAGTAGACGTTTCCATCTAAAATGACGGCCATACGCTTACCAATATTCTCGCCGGTAATTTCCTCAAACATACGGGCACCGTCAGTTTTAAAATCCATACTGACATAGGGCTCATTTTTTTGTGGGTCAATTTGAACTCGAGCGTCTTGTAACTGCTCGCCAGTAAGTTTGGATTCATCTTCTACGAGATAGGGAATCATCGGAGCATCTTCTGTTGTTAGCCTAGAGTTCTTTTCAAAGGCCATCTGATAACCTTCTGGCAAGTCATCGGCCAAGAAGTCGTTGAGCTGACGCAAATATTCGCTAAAGCGCATCGTTTTATTATCAAATTCGATGCCGGCTTCACGTGCTTTCTCAACCCAGCCCATAAGTGTTTGAGCTGGAATATCGTCATTCACCATTTTAAATTCGAGCCGAGCAGTTTGACCAATTAAGTCTTTGGCGCGTTCAATATCACGTACGCCTGGCAAGGCCACAATAATTCTGTCATCGCCTTGTGAAACGATTTCGGGTTCATTGACACCAAACTCATCAATCCTATTACGAATGACTTCAATAGATTTACCAACGGCCTGTTCTTGAATTTGAGTTTTTTGTGTTCTCGTTAAGGCAAATTCTAAAGAGCTGCCCTCTGTGGACGTCACTCTGACATAGCCAGAGTAAAACTCTCGCATCAAGTCACGGGCCTGGTCTCTTTTTAGAGGATCGACAAAACCCAGCGTATACTTAGGATCGAGGATATCGGCTTCATTAAGCCCTCTAGATGTTGCCTCTATTCCGGCTTCATCGTTCACCATCCGGATCACTCGTTGGGCATAAGTTTTAACTTCATCTCTGTAAACTTGAGAGAACTCGATTCCTAAAACCATATAAAGGCCACCCTGAAGGTCTAGGCCTAAATTAATTTTGGATTCGACGGGGAAACTCGTGTCCTCATCAAAATCCATGGCCGTAGGAATAAGGGCGACAACGGATAAGGTCACAACAACAAGAAAAAGTCCAAAACGGACCCACCAACTTCTGTTCATCTAAAAATCTCCTTCATGAATGACTTGAAAAGTATAAAAGACAAAGAGACGTAAAAGCAAGAAAACACATACGGCAATTTAGTGTGCTCAGGTCTTAACTATTTTTTTTCTCGCTTTCTAGGTCATGTGATTCGTCGGGTTCTGGTGAGGGGGTGGCATGAGGAACATGGCCTGCAGGAGGTGCTGTCGTACTTTTGTGCTCGGGGTCTTGGGGGTTATCTTCTATATTTTGCTCTTCAGATACCATTTTTTTTGTCTCGTCTACCGAATCTTTGGCCTCATTGAACTCAGAATTAAATTCATCTTTGGCCTTCTGAAACTCCTTAAAGCTTCTCCCTAAACCTCGTGCAAGTTCAGGGAGTTTTTTAGGGCCAATAAAAAGCAGTGCTAAAACACCTAGGATGACAAGTTCTGTGGGTCCAAGTCCAAACATTTTTTACCTACTTTTGCGGCTCTTTTTTCTCAAAGAGCGATTGGGCCGGTCCTCCAACCTGAGAGCGAAGAACCTTCACTTTGACGCCATCTGATACTTCGAGGGTCATTATTTTCTCAGTCAAACCGGTTATTTTCCCAATAATACCAGATTTTGTGTAAATCTCATCACCTTTTGAGAGCTGATCGATCATTTTTTTTTCTTCATCTAGGCGCTTTTTCTGTGGCCGAATCATCAAAAAATAGAAAATACCAAAGACAATAAGCAAGGGAGCAAATTGAACGAGTGGATTAGGGGCACCTTGAGCAGCTTCTTGGGCATGAGCAACGGGAACAAATAGATCGATAAGCATAATTTTAACCTCAATATTGGTGAATAACTTTATGATTCACAGGATGTGTAGTTCTTATAAAAGGTTGCGTAAAATTCGTCAAACCGCTTCTCAACAATTGCCCGACGTGCGCTACGTGACAATTCTAAATAGAAGTGGACGTTGTGAAAGCTGATCATTTGCCCGGCGAGGTACTCTCCTACAGTGTAGAGGTGTCTTAGGTAAGACCTTGTATAACGCTGGCAAACGCGGCAAGAGCAGTCTGGGTCTGGCGGGCGTTGATCATCTTTAAAGCGCTGATTTTTTATATTGACAGGGCCACGGTGCGTTAGAAGCTGACCATTGCGAGCATTTCTCGTCGGAAGCACACAATCAAACATATCTAAACCTTGCTTGATTCCATGTAAAACATCCAAAGGCTTGCCAACTCCCATTAAATAGCGGGGTTTACTGGTGGGCATTTCATGAACGAAGTCTTCTAAAAGTTCACGCATTTCATCGTTTTTTTCTCCAACGGATAGGCCCCCTATGGCCAGACCAGGCAAGTCGAGCTCTTCTAAGCGCTCCAAACATTCACGGCGCAGATCCAGCTCCAACCCGCCTTGAACGATCCCAAAAAGGCCCTGTGTGTCTCTAAGAGGTGTTTGCTGGCAGCGTTTGGCCCACCTTAGGGTTAATTCCATACTTTGGCGTAAACGCTCACGCGAGGCAGGTAAGGCGGGGCATTCATCAAAGGCCATCACAATATCGCTGCCAAGCGCTTTTTGAATCTGCATGGATATTTCAGGCGAAATCATATGTTTTGAGCCATCAATATGTGAGCGAAACTCCACCCCTTCTTCAGTGACTTTATTAATCTGAGACAGAGAGAAAACTTGAAAACCACCAGAATCCGTTAGAATAGGGCCCTTCCAACTCATGAAACGATGTAAATCTCCTGCACTTTTTTCGATGAGCTCATGCCCAGGTCGAAGGTAGAGGTGATAAGTGTTGCCCAAAATAATCTGCGCTCCAAGTTCCTCTAAGTCTTCTTGCCAAAGCGTCTTCACGCTTGCTCGTGTGCCGACCGGCATAAAAATAGGAGTTTCAATTTCTCCATGGGCGGTTTTAATGACTCCGGCCCGTGCCTTCCCATCACTGGCCACTTCCTGAAAAAAGCTCATAGACGCTTCCTTTTTATCAGCATTCCATCACCATAAGAATAAAAGCGATATTTTTTTTCGATAGCGGTTTGATAGAGTTCCAAAGTTTTTTCTCGTCCAATCAGACTACTTACTAACATTAAAAGTGAGGACTTAGGCAAATGAAAGTTAGTCACTAGGGCATCAATTGAACTCACCTGAACTCCAGGGTAGAGAAAAATATTAGTAGTCTTTATTTCAGAAGGCCGAATATTTGGCCAGTCCGGATCTTTTCTAACAGACTCGAGGGCCCTTAGCGATGTGGTTCCCACCGCTACTTTATACTGACTAGAGCGAAGCGCTTCTAAGGTCGAGCTCTCTAGCCGATAACTTTCTGTATGCATCTTGTGATCGAGAATATGATCGGCCTTTACGGGAGCAAATGTTCCCATTCCAACATGTAGAGTCACAAAATGGGTTTCGTGTCCAAGGCGCTTAAGCTTTTCTAATAACTCTGGACTAAAATGGAGCCCGGCCGTGGGTGCTGCCACAGAGCCAAGCTCTTGAGCGAAACTCGTTTGATAGTCTTTACGGTCTTGTTCATCATCGACACCGCCGCGGATATAAGGAGGGATTGGAACCCCTCCATACTGTTCAAGATAATCGATGATACTTTGGCAGCTCAGTTTGACGAAAAATGTCCCTTCTTCAGTGCGCCCCATGATTTCTGCTGTTTCCCCGGCAGGCAGCTCTAGAATCTCTCCAATTCGTTTTTTTCCAGAGGACTTCAACAATGCCTCGACACTGCCTTCAGCGTTTGGCCGAACACCTAAAATAAAAACTTCGACCTTGGCCCCAGTTTGCTTTTGAGCATTTAAACGGCAGGGAAAAACTCGACTTTGATTGAAAAAAAACCGGCTAGAATCTGGAAGGTGCATGTCAATATTTTCAAAAGTGTCATGGGTGACTGTATCGAGTTCCTGATCGTAGACCAGAAGTCGCGCGGCCTCTCTGAGCTTTGAGGGTCTTGTGGCAATGAGCTCTTCAGGTAAATCGTAATAATAGTTCGCCAGTTCTAAATCTGGGTGACGGCCTAGATCATTTTGTGTCATTCTATAGCTTATGATGAGGTTTATTTTAAAAATTCTGATTGTGGCCCTTTGTAGCTCAGGCCATGCCAACTCGTCCAGCACACTTCACATGGAACTGAAAAAACTGCAGCAACTCTCTCAAGAAATTGACGTTAGAGTGCCCTCAAGATCCCCTGCGATCCCTCAACAAGATGAGGTGTCATTGTCACAGTCTGCCATCCAAAGGTCTGCGTTTCCAAGCAACCAAGACAAACTTGAAGATAAAGAGCTCATGCAAATTGACCTCGATAGTTTTGAAAGACAACAAAAATCTAAGCCTAAGAGAAGTTCAAATGGCCCCATGTACCGCGGGCGCTAGACAAAGAGCGCCGCTTGGGGCAAATTTCCGGCATGTTTAGTTTCAATAAAATCACTCACATTATTTTGCTTAGTCTCATCATTTTTACGCCCATCGTTAAAGCTCAAGAACCAGTAAGCTTATGGTTTTGGACTGATGAGCATAGACAGCAATGGGATTCACAGTTAAAGCATGTCAAAGCGCTCAAAAAGGCCCATGAAAGAGACAAAATTATCGGGCTCGAGCTTTTGATTGCTGAGCCTTCTGACAGCTCGCCACTCCAAAGTCGTTTTGGTCACGCATTTTTAAGATTTGTGGCCAGCTCAACTCATTCTCAAGTACCTAGCTCTGATCTTACGGTGAATTTTGTCGCCAATGTTCATACCCAGCAACTTTCGGCCAGAGCAGGATTAACTGGAGAATACGCAATCCTTCCTGAGGTTCTCCCGCTGGCCAGCTCACTTAACAAATATATGGCCCTCGAAAAAAGACCTTTGCGCAGAATTGCGATTCCAAGTTCACCTCAAATGAGAAATGACCTCGTTGAGGCCCTATTGAATTGGTGGGACGAACTCGAGGCGGCCAGACCGCACTATATAAAAAAAGAGCAAAAAAGATCACAAGAGCGCGCACTCCAAAGTTATCCTCAAAGTTCAAGAGACGAACTACTTTTAGTTGAACTCCCCCACCCTAATAAAGGTGTTCTTGGTTATTCGGTACTTGAGTTAACGAAATTAGATCTCACAAAAGAAGAGATCACAGAGCTCAAATCAACACCCTTAAAATCTATAAAAAGACTGGAACTTCTCAACCGTTGGACGCGCAAGCAAATGATCAACGAACTTGCTGCCAAGATGAGCTCCGATCAAACCCTTATTCAGCAAGGTAGTTACCTACACCTGGTGCAAACAAAAGAACTTAGTCACTTCTGGGTAAAAGAAAATCAAATTCCGAACGGCCATATAGTGGCCAAGGCCCTTAAAGGTTTTTCACAATCTCAAACTTCAAACTATCTCGCACTCCCGGTTGAACAGTGGAGAAAACTTAAACTCGAAACACACGCCATTGTCCCTAGTTTTTCTGAAGTTCATCCTCCACGCGTCTCCATTGAAGACCTCGGTCGCTACACCTTTTTAGGACAAAACTGCGCGAGTACATTAATTCAATATTTTGAAAAAGCACAGCTGCCAGCACGCCCAGGAAGAACGCTGGCCAGACGTATACCTCTTAAGCTTGATGAGTTTTTACAAGAATCCTTACTTGCCCCCTATCCCGAAATGCGACTAGATAAAATGACCATGATAAAAAAAGAAATTCAAGATGCACTTGGAATCGAAGAGCTGAACAAGCTCAACTCTTCAGCTATGACTAAGCCTCAACATCAGGCCTTTGAAACTCTTTTAATAAAGTGGCCGACCGCAGCTCAAGCCTTGTTTTATTTTGCACCAGACCTCAGTGAGATCGATCGAAAATGGCTGCGCCCAATAGCGCTTAAAAACTCTTTGAGTTTTGCTGAGCTTCACGGTTTAGAAAGGCTTCCTCAGAATCTGTACACATTATGTAAATCGTTTGCTTGTTCTGAACAACTAAGCAGTACGCTTACCGAAACCTTTGGCGCAAAGAAATTAAGTGAATCCAAAGAAGAAATGCAACGACACACCCGACAACCTCTCTCTCCAAGAGATTACTCTCGTGTTGGGAGAAGACGGCATCACCAGCCGCACCGGGTTTACTACAAACGCCCCGAGCTCGTTCAACATTTGTATTATCTTGATTTCTTAGGACCGCGCTTCCCGTTGGCCAGAAACGAGACCTAATATGGACATGACCTCTTCTACTTTCGAAATGAACTCTGCAAACATTTGCTGAACACTCACGAGCATAGGGTAGCTTTTTGCCATCTCCAACAACTCTTGGAAAATAGCTTCAAATGCATCGATAAAAGGAGTCAGGTGAAATTTTTTGACAAATACATCCCAAATGCCCGAAGCCGCTTCAATATCTCGACCTTTATTTGTGACAACATAGAGCGGATTAGAATTTTTCGTCGCCATAACGGACTCCCCATTTTTGAATAAGTTGAGCTACATCTGTGAAGCTTTTTTTAAGACCGTCGAACTCTTTGGACTGATAGTCAAAAACAGACTTACGCTGTGATTGTGATTTTACCAAAGGCGCACGGTTAAAAAAGGGCGCGACCACGGGAACGCCCTTGGCACTTATTCCTAAACCTTTTTTAATATTTTCCAGATCTGACTTTTCTTGTTTTCTTCTCGTGTCGACGAGGTTGGGAATATAAGCAACAACCTCAGGAATCTGCGAAACTCCCATGTCTTCAATATTTTCAAGGACTTCAGATAAATGCGATAAACCTTTGCGAGAAAATTCGTCTGGTCTAAAAGGCACCATCACACCATCACTTGCACATAAAGCATTGACAACTAAAAGCCCAAGAGTTGGAGGGCAATCGATAATAATCTGATCATAGCGATCAAGCAGCCCCGACCTCTCTAGAAATCGTCGAAGAATAAGCTGTCTTGCGGCATTGACTCCAGCAACACTTAGCTCAAATCCTGAGAGCGCCTGACCGGAAGGTAGCACATCCACTTCCCCTTTAATCAAAATATCGTCTAAGGACGCAGAGCTATGCATAGTTTTCAGCTCTCTCACAGAGTTTATCAAAAGATGAAAGATATGCAGTTGCTCATCTTCTGATGACTCTGACCCAAATAAAAAGCTGAGGTTGGCCTGAGGGTCAAGGTCTATACACAACACCTTAAGACCTAGGGCCTTGAGTGCATGTGCCGTATTAAAGGCCATGGTCGTTTTGCCTACGCCACCTTTTTGATTTAAAAATGAAATCACACGAGCGCTGTTGGCACCCCGTTGGGTTGTTTCAGTTCTTTTTGAGAAAAAAGGCATAGCTCACTCCGTCTTTAAAAGCTTTTTCATACTATCCCTATGCTCTACAAAGGAAAAGTGCGAAGTGTAAAATACGCCCTTATTTAATAAGAATAAGTATGTTCTGGGTCTGGATCATAGAAACTTGGCGCTAAAGGTGCCATACAGCGAAAGCCGACGTCATCTCGCCGAGACTCGACTGCATCGAGCCCGCCTGTAAGAAATTCTCCAGTCTGTGCCGAAAATGTATTCGTGGAAACGCCAGTGATCCCCACGATCACGAGGTTGTCGGCCTGAGTATTACTCTGAATAGCTGTTTGAATGTCATCTCCCGTCGTGACTCCATTATCAACTTCTACCACAATTGAGGAGCCAGAAACATTAACAGACAATGGTGGGACGCTTGAAATCAACCCTACCGAAATGGAATTTCCATCGGCCCCAGCTGTTCTTGCCGTAAAACTAAGAGTCGTCGTTGTATCGTCTGAGGTCAGAGTTCCCCCCGTCGCCGCAACGGCCGCAACATCTTCAAGGGGAAGAAGTTCAAAGGTATAGCGTCCTGATGCTCTTTCATCTCTGTAGCCTCCTCCGGTTGTCATACTTCCTATATTTGTTGAGACCTGTTCAATAGCGGCCGTATTAAGGATGAAGGCATCATTTTTAAGCTGGCCATTTGTAATCCCTGAAGTTGGACCTATTTCTAACGCTGACGTAGAGATCAAGTCAGTAGAAAAATCAAAAACAAAAGAATTATGAATAGGAAGTCCCATAGGGAAAGACATAAAACTGGCCCCGTGGTTTTTATCTTGTATTGCCCATTTCGTCATTGTGGCGTCGCATACTCCATCTGAGTCGATATCTCGGCATGGCCCTAAAACTCCATCAAACCCATAATCACCAACAGCGTAATTAGGAGAGTCTATTATCATATTATCAACAAAAGTCGGGTCTACATGGTTTACAATCAGATCACTTAAAGGACTTCCATCTACGAAGGTTGCGCTTCCACATTC
>Ga0136604_1000465_pt1 | contig 20065 bp, 19 predicted proteins | sample AntRauFillE10628_FD_104928 | JGI IMG/M metagenome (GOLD analysis project Ga0136604, IMG submission 104928) | Saline lake microbial communities from Rauer Islands, Antarctica - Metagenome Filla E10 #628 | ecosystem: Environmental > Aquatic > Non-marine Saline and Alkaline > Saline | place...
CCACAACCCCGCCTGCCGTCCATCCCACGAGCGCTCCCGCAGAAGCACCAGCCTCAGCCATCCCAGTCGCGCTCACCACCGGACCTCACCCCGCCACTCAAACCGGAATGGTGGATTCAGGCTGAGGACCCACTGCGCCTGGAGCCGGTGTGGTCCGGAGCAGGGCTCACCGGACCACTGCGCCGCGTGCGTCCGCGTGCGACCGGTGCGTGCGAGGTGGCCGCGCGGGGGAGTGCGGTGGCCACGTCTACCCTCGCGATGACGCCGGCCGAGCGGACGGTCGGTCCACAGGAGGCACGTCATGGACCCCGTCGTGCGCGTCGTCGACGCCACCCTGCATGCGCGGACGCAGCCCGTCCACGTGGTGGTGACCGGTCTTGCCCGCGCTCGCGAGGTCGCCGACGCGGTGCTCGCGGCGGGCGCCAACGCCGTGGTCACGGGCGACCGCATCGACGTGGTCGCCAAGGCCACGCAACTCGTCGACGCGGCCGGTCGCACCGGCGGCGCCGACCTGGCCGAACCGCTGCGTGGCGTGCTCGACCGGGCGCTGGCGTCCTGGGCCGGAAGCGACCTCGATGTCGAGACGCCTGCGGGCGTGCTCGCGACCGGCCGCGGGCCGCTGGTGATGGGCGTGGTCAACGTCACGCCGGACTCGTTCTCCGACGGCGGTGACCACGCCGACGTCGCCGCGGCGGTGGCGCACGGCCGCGCGCTGGCCGCGGCCGGCGCGGCGGTGCTGGACGTCGGCGGGGAGTCGACCCGGCCCGGTGCGGACCCGGTCGACGCCGACACCGAGCTCGCCCGGGTCGTGCCGGTCGTGCAGGCGCTGGCGGCCGACGGGCACCTGGTCTCGGTCGACACGACCAAGGCCGTGGTGGCCGAGCAGGCCGTCGCCGCCGGTGCCGCGCTGGTCAACGACGTCTCGGCCGGGCGCCTCGACGACGAGCTGCTGGCCACCGTGGCACGGCTCGGTGTGCCGTACGTGCTGATGCACATGCAGGGCACGCCCCGGACGATGCAGGCCGCGCCGAGCTACGACGACGTGGTCGCCGAGGTGCACGAGTTCCTCGCGGCCCAGCTGGTCGCGCTCGAGGCGGGCGGCATCCCGGCCGGGCGCGTGCTGGTCGACCCGGGCATCGGCTTCGGCAAGACCGCCGCGCACAACCTCGAGCTGCTGCGGCGCCTGCGCGAGCTGGCCAGCCTCGGGCGGCCGCTGCTGGTCGGCGCGTCGCGCAAGTCGTTCCTCGGTCGCATCACCGGGGTCGACGAGCCCACCGCGCGGATGGCCTCGTCGGTCGCCGCGGCCACGCTGGCCGTGGCCAACGGCGCCCGCATGGTCCGCGTGCACGACGTCGCGGAGACCGTCGAGGCCGTGGCGGTCGCCGCCGCGGTGCTCACGGCCGGCGACGATCCCGGCGAGCAGCCGGACGCCGAGCCGGACGCCGCGCAGGGAGCCGACGCGTGAGCGGGTCCGACGCTCCGGCCGACCGCATCGAACTGCGCGGGATCAGCGCATGGGCGCACCACGGGGTGCTGGCCCACGAGACCGAGCTGGGCCAGGAGTTCACCCTCGACCTGGTGCTGCACGTCGACCTCTCCGTCGCGGCTGCCAGCGACGAGCTCGACGACACCGTCGACTACGGCACGGTCGCCAGCGCTGCGCACGCCGCGCTGGTCGGACCGTCCGCACGGCTCGTCGAGCACGTCGCCGGTCGCGTCGCCGACGCGGTGCTGGCCGTGGACCCGCGCATCGCGGCGGTCGACGTGGCGCTGCACAAGCCGGCTGCACCGCTGGTCGTGCCCGCCACGGACGTCGTGGTGCGCGTGCACCGTCCGCGCCCGACGTGACCGACCGCCCGAGCGCGGACCTCGACGCGTCCGGCCCCGGCGGGGAGCCCGTCGACGCGTTCGTCGGGCTCGGCGCCAACCTCGGGGACCGGCTCGGGACGATCGAGGCGTGCCTGCACGTGCTCGACGACCTCGAGGCCAGCGAGGTCGCCGACGTCTCCGCGGTGTACGAGACCGCGCCGTGGGGTGGCGTCGACGGCGACGGCAGCGAGCGTGCCGTCGAGCAGCCGACGTACCTCAACGCCGTCGTGCGGATGCGCACGGGCCTGTCGCCGCACGCCCTGCTCGACGAGCTGCTCGCCATCGAGGCGGCGTTCGGGCGCGACCGGTCGAGCGAGGAGCGCTGGGGGCCGCGTGTGCTCGACCTCGACCTGCTGCTGTTCGGCGAGACGGTCGTCGACGACCCGCCGCGTCTGGTCGTGCCGCACCCGCGTCTGGTCGAGCGGGCGTTCGTGCTCGTGCCGCTGATGGAGGTCAACCCCGGAGGGAGCCTCCCCGACGGCACCCGCCTGACCCGAGCACTGCTGGCACTGGGGCCGATCGAGGGCATCGAGATGCACGTGCTGCTCGACGAGCTGCCGGGCACCGGTCGGCTGGTGGAGCGCCCCGAGGGGCCGGGCGGGGGGCCGGCCGTGCGTGCGGAGGACTGGGTGCGGCGGCGGCCCGGCCCCACGGACGACGCCGGCGGCGGGAGCGGGGACGGCGCCGGGGCGTAGCCTCGGCGCGGCGCGCGTCCCCGGCGACGCGGCACACGTGCAGCAGGCAGGGCAGGAGGCGGCGGTGGTCGACGGGCTCGTCCGCGCACGTGTCGCCGTGGTCGGCCCCGGCCGGCTCGGCGGTGTGCTCGCCGCCGGCTGCGTGCGCGCCGGGCTGCGGCTGGTCGCCGTGGCGGGACGTGGCGGGGCGGCCGACCCGGCGGCCCGGGCCCTCGCCGCCCGGCACGCCGGCGTGCGCGTCCGGGACGGCGCCGCGGACGCCGTCGGCGACGCAGACCTGGTGCTGCTGTGCGTGCCCGACGACGTCCTGCCCGACCTGGTCACCGAGGTCGCCCGCGCCGGGGCGTGGCGCGACGGGCAGCGGGTCGTGCACGTCTCGGGGGCGTCCGGCACCGCTCCGCTCGAGCGCGCCCGCCTCGCCGGCGCCCGCGTCGCGGCCTGCCACCCGGCCCAGACGTTCCCGAGCGGCCCACCCGACCCCGACGTGCTCGCCGGCGTGCGCTGGGCCGTGACCTGCGCCACGGCCGACCGCGGTTGGGCGCACGAGTTGGTCACGTTGCTCGGCGGCGACGCCAGCGACGTGTCCGAGGACGCCCGGGTGCGCTACCACGCGGCGCTGGTGCTCGGCTCGAACGCGGTCGGCGGGGCGGTGGCCGTGGCCCGCGCCCTGCTGCTCTCGGCACGCGTCGACGACCCGGCCGGGTTCCTGGCACCGCTGGTCGACGCCAGCGTGGCCAACGTGCTCCAGGGCGGTGCGCAGGCGCTGACCGGCCCGGTCGTGCGCGGTGACGCGGGCACCCTGCAGCGGCACCTGGCGGCCCTCGACGCCGACGCCCCGCACCTGGCCGCCGCGTACCGGGCGCTGCAGGGCGTCGTGCTCGCGCAGGTCCGTCCGGCGCTCGACGCTGCCGCCGTCGCCGCGCTCGAGGCCGCGCTCGCCCCGGTCGGGCCGGCCGCCGACGTCGGCGGCCCGAGCCCCACGGCGCCAGACACGGAGGACCGTTGATGCAGCGCGTGACGACGATCGCCGACCTGCGCGCCGCCATCGCCGACCTGCGCCGCGACGGTGGACGGGTCGCGCTCGTGCCCACGATGGGCGCGCTGCACAGCGGCCACCTCGAGCTCGTCACCGAGGCGCGACGCCACGCCGAGCACGTGGTGGTGAGCATCTTCGTCAACCCGACCCAGTTCGGCCCGGGCGAGGACCTCGACGCCTACCCGCGCGACCTGGCCGGCGACGAGGCGGCGCTGGCCTCGCTCGGCGACGCCGCCCCGGAGCTGGTGTTCGCGCCGTCGGTCGACGAGGTCTACCCCCGGGGCACGCCGCTGACGCGCGTGCTGGTCGACGGGCTGACCGAGCGGCTCTGCGGCGCGCGCCGGCCCGGCCACTTCGACGGCGTCGGGCTGGTCGTGACCAAGCTGCACAACCTGGTCGCTCCCGACGTGGTGCTGTACGGGCGCAAGGACTTCCAGCAGCTGCAGGTCATCCGGCGCATCGTGACCGACCTGGACCAGAGAGTCGAGGTCGTCGGCGCGCCGCTGGTGCGCGAGCACGACGGCCTCGCGATGAGCTCGCGCAACCGCTACCTCGACGCCGCCGACCGGGCTGCCGCGCTGGCCCTGTCCCGGGCCCTGCGGGCCGGCGTGCTGGCGGCGCGAGCCGCCCGTGACGTGGGTCGTGCGATCACGGCGGACCTGCTGCTGGATGCCGCCGGCGGTATCCTGCGCGACGCTCCAGAGGTTCGCCTGGACTACCTCGAGGCGGTCGACCCCGACACCCTGGCACCCCCCGACCCAGGTGCAGACGCACCACGCGGGGAGGACGCCGACGGCGACGGGTCGCCGACGGAGCTGCTGCTGGCCGTCGCGTGCTTCGTCGGCACCGCGCGCCTGATCGACAACGTGCTTGTCGGCGACACCGACGACGAGGACCGCCTGCTGGCCGCCACCGGCGGCTGACGGTCACCGACGAACCGCAGCACCGCACCCGCACACCCCAACGCACCCGCGACCACCGGTTGCACCGCCCACGGGCGGGCAGACACGGAGCCTCCCACATGCGCCGCACCCTGATGAAGTCCAAGATCCACCGCGCCACGGTCACGCAGGCGAACCTCGACTACGTCGGGTCGATCACCGTCGACCGTGACCTGATGGACGCCGCCGACCTGCTGCCCAACGAGAAGGTCCAGGTCGTCGACAACGACAACGGCGCTCGTCTGGAGACCTACGTCATCGAGGGCGAGCGCGGCTCCGGGGTGATCGGGCTCAACGGTGCGGCCGCCCGCCTGGTCCACCCCGGCGACACCGTCATCATCATGTCCTACGGCGAGTTCGAGGACGCCGAGGCGCGCGAGCACGACCCGACCGTGGTGTTCGTCGACGGGCGCAACCGCGTCGCCCGACTCGGGGCGGAGGTCGCCGGTGCCGTCGCCTGACGCCACCGACGCGACCGGCACACCCCGGGCCGACCGTGCCGTGGTGCGTCCCCGGCCACACCCGGACGTCCCGCTGGACCTTTCGACGCTCGACCCGGACGAGCTCGCGGCCGCGACGGCCCGGGTGGTCGCCGCGGCGCTCGCCGAGGACCTGGCCGAGGTCGGCGACCGCACGAGTCTGGCGACCGTGCCCGCCGAGGCCTCGGGCCGTGCCGAGCTGCTCGCCCGCGCCGAGGGCGTGCTCGCCGGCAGTGCGGTGGTCGCCGAGACCTGCCGCCAGGTCGACCCGACGATCGACGTCGAGCTGCGCATGGCCGACGGTGACGCCGTCGCGGTCGGGGACGTGGTCGCCGTGCTCGCCGGCCCCCTGCGCTCGGTCCTGACCGCCGAGCGGACGCTGCTGAACCTGCTCACCGGCCTGTCGGGCGTGGCCACGCTGACGCGCCGCTTCACCGACGCGCTGGAGGGGACCGGCTGCGTGGTGCGCGACACCCGCAAGACCACCCCGGGACTGCGGCTGCTGGAGAAGGCGGCCGTGCGCGCCGGCGGCGGGGTCTGCCACCGCGTCGGGCTGCACGACCACGTGCTGGTCAAGGAGAACCACGTCGCCGCCGCGGGCGGGGTCGGCCCGGCCGCGCGTGCCGCGCTGGACCATGCCGCCGCGGCCGACGTGCCCGTGCACGTCCAGGTCGAGGTCACCACGCTCGCCGAGGCCGAGGAGGCGCTCGCCGAGGGCGTCGTCGACCTGCTGCTGGACAACTTCACGCCGCAGCGCCTCGCCGACGCGGTCGTCGCGATCGACGGCCGTGCCGGGGTCGAGGCGTCCGGCGGGATCACCCTGGCCACCGCGCGGGCGTTCGCCGAGGCCGGCGCCGACCGCCTCGCCGTCGGCGCGCTGACCCACTCCGCGCCTGCGCTGGACCTCGCGCTCGACGTCACGCAGGTCGACCCCACCAGCGCCCCCGACGCCACGGCGGGCGGCTGATGCTGCTCGCGCTCGACGTCGGCAACTCCTCGACGGTCGTCGGCGTGTTCGACGCCGACCTGCTGGTGCACCACTGGCGCCTGGCCACCCAGCACTCGTGGACGCCCGACGAGGTCGCGCTGCACCTGCAGGGCCTGCTGCGCTTCGCCGACCTCGACCTGCGCCGCGACGTCTCCGGCGTCGTGGTCGCCTCGGTCGTGCCGCCGGTCACCGCGACCGTGCGCGCGATGGTCGAGCGGCACGACCTGCCGACCGTGGTCGTCGCGCCGGGGATCCGCACGGGCATCCCGCTGCGCTACGAGGACCCGCGCGAGATCGGCGCCGACCGCATCGCCAACGCCGTGGCGGCGGTGGAGCTGTACGGCGGTCCGGCGGTCGTGGTGGACTTCGGCACCTCGACGAACTTCGACGCGATCGACCGCTCCGGCGCGTTCGTCGGCGGCGCGATCGCACCCGGCGTGGCGATCTCCACCGACGCGCTGGTGGCCCGTGCGGCCCAGCTGTCCGAGGTCTCCACCGACCGGCCCGAGCACGCCATCGGCCGCTCGACCGTCCAGGCGCTGCAGTCGGGGATCGTGTACGGCTTCGCCGGCCAGGTCGACGCGGTCGTGGGGCGCATCGCCGCCGAGCTCGGCCCGGGCGTGACCACCGTCGCGACCGGCGGGATGGCCCCGGCGGTGCTCGAGGCGTGCGACTCCATCGACCACCACGACCCGTGGCTGACCCTCAAGGGCCTGCGCCTGGTGTGGGACCGCAACCAGCGCTGAGCCTGCGCGACGCTCAGGCCTCGCGCACCACGACGGCCTCGACCTCGAGCTCGACGAACCAGGTGGGGTCGAGCAGCTGGGCCACGACCATCGTGGCGACGGGCTCGGCGGCGCCGAACGCCTCGTGGTGCGCGCGGCCGACCTCGTCGGCGACGTCGGGCGAGGTGATGAACATGCGGGTGCGCACGACGTGCTCGACGTCGCCGCCGAGCTCGCGCACCGCAGCGAGCGCGATGTCCGCGCAGCGCAGCAGCTGCGCGTACGGCGTGGGTGCGACGACCAGTCCCGGCGGGGGCACCGGCGCGGTCCCGGCGACCTCGATGCGGTCGCCGACGCGTCGGGCACGGCAGAAGCCGTAGCGCGGCTCGTACGGCGAGCCGGAGCGGACGCGGTCGGGCAGGCTCATCGGCCGACCAGCCCGCGCGCGCCGGCCGCGACGGCCAGGCCGAGTGCGCTGCGCGTCTCCCACGCGATGCGCCACAGGCCCGAGTGCGCGGCCGCGTCGGCGAGGTCGTGCTCGACGTGCAGCCCGCCGTCGTCGGCCTGCTGGGTGTGCAGGTCGTGGACCAGCAGCGCGGTGGTGATCGCCCGACTGGTCGCCGGCTCGAACGGCTCGACCCCGACGACGTGCGCGCCGGCGTACGCAGCCGCGAGCACCCGGTTCTTCGTCACCGAGCGGGTGCGGGTGGCCGGCGCGACGTGCACCGAGGAGACGTTGCCGTCCTGACGGGCCACCAGTGCCCGCCAGCGCTGCAGGCGCTTGGCCAGCGCGTAGTTCGGGCCCTGCTGCAGCACCAGGCAGTCGGCGATGCCGAGCTCGCGCCCGTCATCGGTGGTCACGGTCGTGGCGTAGTTCGGCACGAACGCCCGGCCGCCGGAGACGCGGTTGGTGAGCCGTGTCAGCGCGCCGGCCTCCTCCTGCCGCCGGCGGGCGTGCGCGACCGCCGCCTCGGGCACCGCGAACACGTCGGTCGGCGTCGCCAGGTACGCCAGCGCCACGTCCGGGTGCGCGCGCTGGAGCGAGACGATCACGGCGTCGGCGGCCATCGCGACGCGCACGAAGTCGGCGCCGTCGGCGTAGGCGTAGTTGCCGAGCACCAGCGGGCCCTCGACCTGGTCGAGCCAGGCGCGCGCGGCCGCCGGCTCGCGGATCAGGTCCAGCCCGTCGCCGCCGGTCGGTCGCGTCGGCACGTGCAGCGTGCCCGCGCCGGCACGGGCGAGGCCCTCGAGGCGCTCCCAGACGTGCGGCGCGGGTACGTCCACCGCGTGCACGTCGGCGCCGAAGGTGAGCAGCAGCTCGGTCGGGCCCATCTCGGCGCCGGCGCCCAGCAGCCCGAAGTGCCGTCCGCGCAGGTCGAGCCACTCGGGGTGCGCCACGACCTGCTCGATCGCCGCGGCGAACGACGGCTCGGCCACGCCGCGCTCGACCCACGCACGGGCCTGGTCGACGATCTGCTGGCCCCGCAGCTCCTCGCCGCGGTACGGCACGACCAGCTCCTCGCTGCGCGGCTGCTCGCCGACGATCGTGCGTCGGCCCGGCACGGCCTCGGGCACGGCTGCGACCGCGTCGTCCAGCGGCGCCTCGCGCCCGGTGTCGTCGACGACCACGAACGCCTCGTGCAGCGCGTCCAGGCCGGCGCGCGCGATTGCCGAGGCGTGCTCGCCCCGCACCGCCGCCGTGGCGGTCAGGTCGCGCACGTGGTCGGCGTAGGCGACGTGCCAGCGCTGCTCGCGCTCGATCGCGTCGGCCAGCTGCTGGTCGGCCGCGGCAGCGGCGTGCGACAGCACGTCGCGCGACAGCTTCGTCGTGCTGCGCCTGCCGTCGACCAGGGGGAAGGCGACGCCGGTGTCGGTGCTCACTGCAGGGTCTCCCGTTGGTGTGCCGGGGGCCGCCCGCCAGCCGGGCGACCGCGCGGCCGACCCTACGCACCCTGCGCAGTAGCGTCGCGTGTCCGAGCCGGCATGCAGGCAGGAGCCGCCGACCGTGGACGACCAGCACAGCGCGACCGACCCGGGTGCCGATGGCCCCGCCGCCGCAGGGGACGCTGCCGACGGCACGCGCCTGGACGAGCTGATGGACGTGCGCCGTGCCAAGCTCGCCGCGCTGCGGGACGCCGGCATCCACCCGCACGCCTACCGCTTCGAGCCCACCCATGCGCTGGCCGACGTGGTCGCGACCTGGGCCGCGCTGGAGCCAGGCGAGGAGACGGGGCAGGTCGTGCGCGTCGCCGGGCGGGTGGTCGCCGACCGCGACATCGGGCGGCTGCGCTTCGTGGTGCTGCGCGAGGACGGCGCCGACCTGCAGCTGTTCGTGATGAAGAAGGCGCTCGACGACACCTCCACGACCGTGCTGGACAACCTCGACGTCGGCGACTGGCTCGGCGCCGAGGGCGAGGTGCTGGCCACCCGCACCGGCGAGCTGAGCGTGAGGCCGGCCAGCGTCACGATGCTGTCGAAGTCGCTGCGCCCACTGCCGGACAAGCATGCCGGGCTGGCGGACGTCGAGCAGCGCTCGCGCCAGCGCGAGCTCGACCTGGTCGTCAACGAGGAGTCGCGGCGGGTGTTCCACGTGCGCCACCGCGTCCTGCGGGCGCTGCGCGACGCGATGGCCGGGCGCGGCTTCGTCGAGGTCGAGACCCCGATGCTGCACCCGATCCCCGGTGGTGCGGCGGCGCGGCCGTTCGTCACGCACCACAACACGCTCGACACCGACCTGTACCTGCGGATCGCGCCCGAGCTGTACCTCAAGCGCCTGCTGGTCGGCGGGTTCCCGAAGGTCTTCGAGGTCAACCGCAGCTTCCGCAACGAGGGCATGTCGACCCGGCACAACCCCGAGTTCACGATGCTGGAGTCCTACGAGGCGTACGCCGACGTCGGCGACGTGATGGAGCTGACCGAGGCGCTGTTCGAGGCGGCCGCGGACGAGGCGCTCGGCAGCAGCGAGGTGACCTACCAGGGGCGTGAGGTCTCGCTGGCGGCACCGTTCCGCCGCGCGACCATGCTCGAGCTCGTGCAGGAGGCGACCGGCCGCGACGAGCTGGCCTGGACCACCGCGCGCGCCGAGGTCGTCGCGATCTGCGAGCAGCACGAGGTCCACACGCAAGACTCCTGGGGCGTCGGCAAGCTCGTCGTCGAGCTGTACGAGGCGCTGGTCGAGGGCGAGCTGTGGGAGCCGACGTTCGTGCTCGAGCACCCGGTGGAGACCTCGCCGCTGGCCCGTCGCCACCGCGACCCGGAACTGGCCGAGCACGTCACCGAGCGCTTCGAGCTGATCGTGACGGGCCGCGAGATGGCCAACGCGTTCACCGAGCTGGTCGACGCCGACGACCAGCGCGCCCGCTTCGAGGCGCAGGCGGCCGCGAAGGCAGCCGGCGACGCCGAGGCGATGGTCCTCGACGAGCCGTACCTGCGGGCGATGGAGCTCGGGATGCCGCCGGCCGGCGGGCTCGGCGTCGGCATCGACCGGCTCGTGATGCTGCTGGCCGACGTCGCCTCGATCCGCGACGTGATCCTGTTCCCGACCCTGCGGCCGGAGGCCTGACGGGCAGGCGCGTCGGCCGCCGCCCGGTTCGGCGCCGAACCCTTCACGCCGTACCGTCGCCCACGCACACGTCCACGCCGCGAGGACCGTCAGCGTGTCCGCCACCACCGAGCAGCCCGCACCGTCCGAGCAGGACGGCGCCGTCGCCGTGGCGCCGCAGGAGCTGACCTGGGCCGACCGGCTCGCCCGCAAGGTCCTGCTGGTCGAGGACGCGGCACCCGGTGCGCTGTTCCCGATGCGCGGCTCGCTGGTGCTCTCGGCGGTGCGCTGCCTGCTGACCTACGTCGCGATCCCGCTGCTGGTCCCGGTCGCCGGCTGGCTCACGCCGATCGCCACGCCGATCTCGCTGGTCCTCGGCCTGGTCGCGATCGTGATGGCCGTGACCTCGCTGCGCCGCGTCTGGGCCGCGCACTGGGCCGGCCGCTGGGGCTATACCGCCTTCGCGGTGGCGGTGCTGGTCGCGCTGGTCGCCCTGGTCGCCTACGACACCTCGGTGCTGCTGGGCTGACGTCCGGCGCGGAATGGGGCGCGACCGGGGCCGTGGCTACGGTCGCCGGGAGCGACCGGGAGGGGCGTCTCGTGGACGAGCAGCCGCTGGTCGAGCGCCTGCGCCCGTTCGACGCCACGATCTTCACCGAGATCACCGCGCTTGCGGTGCGCCACCGCGCGGTGAACCTCGGCCAGGGCGCCCCCGGCACGCCCGGACCGGACGAGGTCCTCGAGGCGGCCGTGGACGCGATCCGTGCGGGGCGCAACCAGTACGCCCCGGGCTGGGGCGTGCGACCGCTGCGCGAGGCGATCGCCGCGCACCAGCAGCGCCACCACGGGCTGGAGTACGACCCGGCCAGCGAGGTCGTGGTCACCGCCGGCGCGACCGAGGCGATCACCGCGGCGGTGCTCGCGCTGTGCGAGCCCGGTGACGAGGTCGTCGCGCTGTCGCCCGCGTACGACTCCTACGCCGCGGCGTGCGCGCTGGCCCACGCGCGGCTCGTCGAGGTGCCGCTGTCGCCGCCGGCCTGGCGCCTCGACCCCGAGCGGCTGCGTGCCGCGGTCACCGACCGGACCCGCCTGCTGCTGGTCAACACCCCGCACAACCCGACCGGACGCGTGCTGGACCCCGACGAGCGGGCCGCGGTGGCCGCCGTCGCGCGCGAGCACGACCTGGTCGTGGTCACCGACGAGGTCTACGAGCACCTCTGGTTCGACGGCCACGTCCACGTCCCGCTGGCGGCGCTGCCGGGCATGCGCGAGCGCACGCTGGTGGTGTCCTCGGGTGGCAAGACCTTCTCGGTCACGGGCTGGAAGGTCGGCTGGGCGTGCGGGCCGCGGCCGCTGGTCCACGCGGTGCACGCCGCCAAGCAGTGGCTGAGCTTCTCCAACGCCACGCCGCAGCAGTACGCCGTGGCGACCGGGCTGGACCTGCCCGACACCTGGTTCGACGGCTACCGGGCGGACCACGCGCAGCGGCGCGCGACCATGCTCGACGCGTTGGACGCGCACGGGCTGGAGGCCACGGCGCCCGAGGGCACCTACTTCGTCGCGCTCGACGCCCGCCAGCTCGGGCCCGCGGCGGCCCGGATCGCGGCGGGCGCCGCCGACGGGCCGACCGACGGGCCGACCGCGGGGGCGCAGGCCGCGGCGGGCGACACGGCCGACCTCGACGGCCTCGCGCTGTGCCGGGCGCTGCCGGCGGCACACGGCGTCGCGGCGGTGCCGCTGCAGGTGTTCGGCTCGGACCCGGCGCTGCGGCCATGGTTGCGGCTCGCGTTCTGCAAGCCGCACGACGAGATCCGTGAGGGCGTCGCCCGCCTTGCCGCGGTCCGCGACGCCGCCTGATCGCGGGTCACGAGCCCTGTTCGCGCGACCACGGCCGGCACCCGACCTGATGCCCTGCGGCTCAGCCGACCTGGTGTGCGTTCCCGCGGCGTGGTCGACGGACCGGAGTACGTGGGCCATCTTGGACGTTCACCCGGTGCGAACCCCCTGTCCAGACCCCCCGCCACCATCCCGGCAGGGATCCACCAGACACCCCTCATCTAACCTCGGCGGTCCGGCAGCCGTCGTCCTACCGTGGGACGTGCGCCGCCGCCCGATGGGAGCAGCACGATGTTCGAACGGTTCACCGACCGAGCCCGCCGCGTGGTCGTCCTCGCCCAGGAGGAGGCGCGGATGCTCAACCACAACTACATCGGGACCGAGCACATCCTCCTCGGGCTGATCCACGAGGGGGAGGGCGTCGCCGCCAAGGCGCTCGAGTCCCTGTCGATCTCGCTCCAGGCCGTGCGCGACCAGGTGCAGGAGATCATCGGCAAGGGCCAGACCGCCCCCGCCGGCCACATCCCCTTCACCCCCCGTGCCAAGAAGGTCCTCGAGCTGTCGCTGCGCGAGGCGCTGCAGCTCGGCCACAACTACATCGGCACCGAGCACATCCTGCTCGGGCTGATCCGCGAGGGCGAGGGCGTCGCCGCGCAGGTCCTGCAGAAGCTCGGCGCCGACCTCAACCGCGTGCGCCAGCAGGTCATCCAGCTGCTGAGCGGCTACTCCGGCGAGGGCCAGGGCTCCGGCCAGGGCCAGAAGGCCGGCGCCGGCGTCGGCGAGGGCGGCCGCCAGGGCTCCTCCGAGGGCTCGACCATCCTCGACCAGTTCGGCCGCAACCTCACCCAGGCCGCGCGTGACGGCGAGCTCGACCCGGTCATCGGCCGGCAGCGCGAGATCGAGCGCGTCATGCAGGTGCTGAGCCGCCGCACCAAGAACAACCCGGTGCTGATCGGTGAGCCCGGCGTGGGCAAGACCGCGATCGTCGAGGGCCTGGCCCAGCGCATCGTCGCCGGCGAGGTGCCCGAGACGCTCGCCGACAAGCACCTCTACACCCTCGACCTCGGCTCGCTGGTCGCCGGCAGCCGCTACCGCGGTGACTTCGAGGAGCGCCTCAAGAAGGTGCTCAAGGAGATCACCACCCGCGGCGACATCATCCTGTTCATCGACGAGCTGCACACGCTGGTCGGTGCCGGTGCCGCCGAGGGCGCCATCGACGCGGCCAGCATCCTCAAGCCGATGCTCGCCCGCGGCGAGATCCAGACCGTCGGCGCGACGACCCTCGACGAGTACCGCAAGCACCTGGAGAAGGACGCCGCGCTGGAGCGCCGCTTCCAGCCGGTCAAGGTCGAGGAGCCGCTGCTCGAGCACGCCATCGAGATCCTCAAGGGGCTGCGCGACCGCTACGAGGCCCACCACCGCGTCACGATCACCGACGACGCGCTGACGGCCGCCGCGAACCTCGCCGACCGCTACATCTCCGACCGCTACCTGCCGGACAAGGCGATCGACCTGATCGACGAGGCCGGCTCGCGCCTGCGCATCCGTTCGATGACGCAGCCGTCGGACCTCGCCGAGCTCGACGGGCAGATCGAGGCCGCCAGGGTCGCCAAGGAGCAGGCGATCGACGAGCAGGACTTCGAGCGCGCGGCGAGCCTGCGCGACGAGGAGAAGCGACTGACCGAGCGGCGCCAGCTGCGCGAGTCCGAGTGGCGCTCCGAGGGCATGGACACCGTGCTCACGGTCGACGAGGAGGTCATCGCCGAGGTGCTGTCCAACTGGACCGGCATCCCGGTGTTCAAGCTGACCCAGGAGGAGACCGAGCGCCTGCTGAAGATGGAGGAGTACCTCCACAAGCGTGTGATCGGCCAGAACGACGCGATCAGCGCCGTGTCGCGCGCCATCCGGCGCACGCGCGCCGGCCTGAAGGACCCCAAGCGTCCCGGCGGCTCGTTCATCTTCCTCGGGCCCTCGGGCGTGGGCAAGACCGAGCTCGCCAAGACGCTCGCCGAGTACATGTTCGGCGACGAGGACGCGCTGATCCACCTCGACATGTCCGAGTACATGGAGAAGCACACCGTCAGCCGCCTGATCGGCTCGCCGCCCGGGTACGTCGGCTACGACGAGGGCGGGCAGCTGACCGAGCGCGTGCGGCGCAAGCCGTTCTCGGTGGTGCTGTTCGACGAGGTCGAGAAGGCCCACCCGGACGTGTTCAACACGCTGCTGCAGATCCTGGAGGACGGTCGCCTGACCGACTCCCAGGGCCGCGCGGTGGACTTCAAGAACACCATCCTGATCATGACGTCCAACCTCGGCACCAGGAACCTCACCGCTCCGGCGGTCGGGTTCGTCAACCGCGAGGACCAGGACTCGATGTACGCGCGGATGCAGAAGCAGGTCGACGAGGAGCTCAAGAAGCACTTCCGGCCCGAGTTCCTCAACCGCATCGACGAGACGATCGTGTTCCACCCCCTCACCAAGGAGGAGGTCAAGGAGATCGTCGACCTGCTGATGCGACGCGTCAAGACGCAGCTGGCCACCCGCGGGATCGACCTCGAGCTGACCGACGCGCTCAAGACGTGGCTGGCCGAGAAGGGCTACGACCCCCAGCTCGGCGCCCGTCCGTTGCGCCGCACGATCCAGCGCGAGCTGGAGGACCAGCTCTCCGAGCGGCTGCTGTTCGAGGAAGCCTCCGACGGCGAGCTGATCGTCGCCGACGTCGACTACGACGAGGACCCTGCAGGCACGGTCACGTTCCGCACCGTGCAGGCGCCCTCGGCGCCCGACACGCCGCCGGTGGAGCTGGCCGGCGGTGACGGTGGCGAGGACGAGGCGTCCGCCGACGGGGCCTGAGCGAGATCCGCACCACCCACGACGCCCCCGCCCCGTGCGGGGGCGTCGCCCGTGGGGACGAACGTGGGAACGGGGTTCGACGTCGCCGCGTGGGCATCACACCCGGAACCATGGACGCCTAGACTGGACCACGTCCGAGGAGGCCCGCGTGGCGCACGACCTGATCGACTCGACCGAGATGTACCTGCGGACCGTCCTGGAGCTGGAGGAGGAGGGCATCCGTGCGCTGCGGGCCCGCCTGACCGAGCGCCTCGGACTGTCCGCGCCGTCGGTGTCGGAGGGCGTCGCGCGCCTGGAGGTCGACGGGCTGCTGCACCTGGCCGAGGACCGCACCGTTGAGCTGACGGCCCGCGGGCGTGAGCTGGCCATGCGCGTGCTGCGCAAGCACCGCCTCGCCGAGCGCCTGCTGGTCGACGTGCTCGGTCTGGAGCACGAGCACGTCCACGAGGAGGCGTGCCGCTGGGAGCACGTGATCTCCGACCGGGTGGAGGAGCGGCTCGCGGAGTTCCTCGGCAACCCCACCACCTCGCCGTACGGCAACCCGATCCCCGGGTCCGAGGCCGTCGAGGTCGAGCTGGTGCCGCTGTCGCAGGTCGCCGGCGAGACGGTCCGCCTGGTGCGCTTCAGCGAGCAGGTGCAGAGCGAGCACGAGGTCATGCACGCGATGGACGAGGCGGGCATGTCTGCCGGCGTGGTCACCGAGACCGAGGCCGTCGAGGGCGGCGTGGTGCTGCTGCGCGACGGCCACCGCGTCGTGGTGCCGCAGGACGCCGCGAAACTGCTGTACGTCACGCCGACGTGAGCCGCGGCGCCCCGGGCGCCGACGGGCAGGACCCGGAAGCGGACCCGGCAGGCGCCGTCGACGTGCGTCTGCAGGACGCGCTGCTGGCGTGGTTCGACGCCGAGGGGCGCGACCTGCCGTGGCGCCACACGCGCGACCCCTGGGCCGTGCTCGTCGCCGAGGCGATGCTGCAGCAGACCCAGGTCGCCCGGGTGGTCCCCCGCTGGGAGGCGTTCCTGTCGGCCTGGCCGACGCCGGCCGCGTGCGCACGGGCGCCGCGCTCGGACGTCCTGCGGGCCTGGCAGGGGCTCGGCTACAACCGCCGCGCCCGCGACCTGCACGCCACCGCCTGCGTGATCGGCGCGGAGCACGGCGGGGTGGTCCCCGACGACCTCGACGCCCTGCTCGCGCTGCCGGGCGTCGGGCCGTACACCGCCCGTGCGCTGCTCGCGTTCGCGCACGAGCGCGACGTCGGTGTGCTCGACGTCAACGCCGGGCGGGTGCTCTCGCGTGCGGTGGCGGGGGAGCGGCTCACACCCGCCCGTGCACAGGCGCTGGCCGACGCGGCCGTGCCGGACGGCCGCGGCTGGGCGTGGAACCAGGCCGTGCTCGACCTCGGCGCCACGACCTGCACGCGGCGCGCGCCGTCCTGCCCGACCTGTCCGCTGCTGGCGCACTGCGCGTGGGCCGGCAACGGCCCCGACCCGGCCGAGCGCTCGGCGGGCGCCTCCGGTCGCCAGTCGCGCTTCGAGGGGTCGGACCGGCAGGGCCGCGGCCGACTGCTGGACGCGCTGCGCGCCGCACCGCTGCCGCGCGACGCCGCTGGTGCGGTGACCGGCTGGGACGACCCGGCCAGGACCGAGCGGGTCGTTGCCGGCCTGCTCGCCGACGGCCTGGCAGAGGTCGACGGGCCACGGCTCCGGCTGCCCGACTGAGCTGCCCGTCTGAGTCGGACCGACGACGACGGTCGTAGGTTCGGCGCGCGGTGGCCGAACAGCGCGCACTGGCCGCTAGGGTCCCTCGTACGCGGGGAAGGACGAGCATGGCCAAGGGCGACGACGACATTCGGGCGATCCTGGCCCGACTCGCACCCGGGACCATGCTGCGCGAGGGCATCGACCGGATCATCGGCGCGGGTCGCGGTGCGCTGATCGTGATCGGCTGGAGCGACGAGGTCGAGGCGGTCGTCTCCGGCGGCTTCGTGATCGACACCAATGCGACCGCGCAGCGCATCGCCGAGCTCGCGAAGATGGACGGCGCGCTGGTGCTCGACGACGACGCCAACCGTGTCCTGCGGGCCAACGTCCACCTCGTGCCGGACGCGTCCGTGCCGACCACGGAGACCGGCACCCGCCACCGCTCCGGCGAGCGCACCGCCCGCCAGACCGGCGTGCCGGTGATCTCGGTCTCCGAGTCGATGTCGCTGGTGACGCTGTACCACGGCAAGCGCAAGCAGGTCCTCGAGGACGTCTCGACGCTGCTGTTCCGCGCCAACCAGGCGTTGGCGACGCTGGAGCGCTACCGGAGCCGCCTCTCGGAGGTGACCAGCCAGCTCGGCATGCGCGAGCTCGCCGACACGGTGACCCTGCGCGACGTGTGCGTCACGCTGCAGCGCACCGAGATGGTCCGGCGCATCGCGCGCGAGGTGGACGACCTGGTCTCCGAGCTCGGCACCGAGGGACGCCTGATCGAGCTGCAGCGCACCGAGCTGGTCTCGGGCCTGGACGACGACCGCATGCTGCTGGTGCAGGACTACCTCGCGGACCGTCGCCGCAAGGTCCGCACCGTGCTGGCGGACCTGGACGGCTTCGACACCGACGACCTGCTCGACCTCGACCGGCTCGCCGCGACGCTGCAGTACGACGCGCCACGCTCGATGGAGCGCGGCGTGGACCCCCGCGGCTACCGCCTGCTGGCGCGGATCCCGCGGCTGCCGTCCACGATCGTCGACAAGCTCGTGGCCCGCTACTCCACGCTGCCACGCATCGTCGACGCGTCCGTCGAGGAGCTCACCGAGGTCGACGGCATCGGCGAGACCCGCGCGGTCTCGATCCGCGAGGGGCTGGACCGGCTGGTGGAGTCGAGCCAGCTCGACCGCCCGCTGTAGCGCTGGACGGGGCCGGCCCGGGTGGGCGTCCCGCGTGGCCCGCGATCGTGCGTTCACCCTCCTGACCTGCACGAACACGCCGGTCGAGGCGCAGTCCACCGGTGACGTGACGGCCCGGCGGTGGTACCGTCCGCCCGTCCCTGACCGGACATCGGTCGTCGCGGAGAGGCACGGACTGGCGCGCAGGAGCACGACGGCGGTCCGTGAGCAGGGGGACGTCGACGTGGTCCTCGGGCCGTCCGCCGACCCGATCGTCGAGTCCGGTCCGGGTGGGTCAACGGTCCGGGCAGGGAGCCCGGTCGACGAGTCGAGGAGCGAGCCGGATGGCGTACAGCGTCGGGGACACGGTGGTCTACCCCCACCACGGGGCAGCAGTCGTCGAGGCGAGGGAGCAGCGCGATCTGCGCGGGCAGCCCTGCGACTACCTGGTGCTGCGGATGACGTACGGCGACCTCACGCTGATGGTCCCCGCCGCCGCCTGCCACGAGGTCGGGATCCGCGACGTGGTGTCGTCCGAGGGCGTCGAGCAGGTCCTCGACGTGCTGCGCGACCAGGAGCCGGAGGCGAAGGGCAACTGGTCGCGCCGCTTCAAGGCCAACTACGAGAAGCTGCGCTCGGGTGACGTCTTCCAGGTCGCCGAGGTCGTGCGCAACCTCGCCACGCGCGACCAGGACAACGGCCTGTCGGCCGGTGAGCGACGCATGCTGAGCAAGGCCAAGGAGATCCTGCTGTCCGAGCTCGCCGTGGCGATCGGCAAGGACGAGAAGGCAGCCGAGGAACTGGTCGAGAAGGTCCTGGTCGACGCCCACGGCTGAGACCCACGGCTGGGAGACCTGGGGGGCTGGCTAGCGTCGGGCGCACCGAGCCACGAGGTGCCCGTGACCGACCAGCCGTTCAGCCGCTTCCCGGTGCCACGACTCGACGAGGTTCCCGAGGACCTGCGGACACGCATCCTCGAGGTGCAGGAGCGCACCGGGTTCGTGCCCAACGTGTTCCTCGCGCTGGCGCACCGCCCCGACGAGCTGCGCGCCTTCATCGCGTACCACGACGCGTTGATGGAGCGCGACTCCGGGCTGACCAGGGCCGAGCGCGAGATGGTCGTGGTGGTCACCTCGGCGCGCAACCAGTGCCTGTACTGCGTGGTGTCGCACGGCGCGGTGCTGAGGATCCGAGCGAAGGACCCCCTGCTCGCCGACAAGGTCGCGGTCGACCACCGTGCGGCGGACCTGCCGCCGCGCCAGGTCGCGATCCTCGACTTCGCACTGCAGGTCGCCGGCGCTGCGCACACGGTCAGTGACGACGACGTCGCCGCGCTGCAGGCCCACGGGCTGTCGCTGGACGACGTCTGGGACGTCGGGGCGATCGCGGCGTTCTTCGCGATGAGCAACCGGCTCGCCGGCCTCGGGGCGATGCGCCCGAACGACGAGTTCTACGCGCTGGGCCGCTGACCCGCGCCGCGCTGGCGGGTCCGTGGCTCGGCCACGCGGGCATGTCGCGCGGGGCCGGTGCGTGGCAGTCTCGGTGTGCACCCGGGGAGCGGTGCCGACGATCGGCCGCCCCTGGGCACTTGACGGACTGTCCGGTCAGTCAGGTAGGTTCGAAGCACCGCCGGGGTCGCCCCGGCGCGCAGTCCTTCGGGAGGAAGACACGTGGCGGAGATGTGGATCGACGGCAAGGCGACGTCCGGACAGGGCGAGCGCATCGAGGTCAGGGACCCGGGGACCGGTGCGGTCGTCGGTGACGTGCCGGCCGCCAGCGCCGAGGAGGTCGACCAGGCGGTGCAGTCCGCACAGGCGGCGTTCGGCGAGTGGTCCCGCACGGACGTGGCCAAGCGCGCCCGCGTGCTGGAGAAGCTCGCGGACGCGGTCCAGGCCGAGTCCGACGACCTGGTCGCGCTGCTCTCGCGCGAGCAGGGCAAGCCCACGCTGGAGGCCAAGGGCGAGTTGAGCCACTTCCTCGGCGGCCTGCGCTTCTACGCCCAGGCGGCGACCAAGCAGCGCGGCTCCTACCAGCAGCTTCCGAGCCAGTTCGGCCCGGCCTACGGGCTGGTCCTGCGCCGGCCGCTCGGCGTCGTCGGCGCGATCACGCCGTGGAACTTCCCGCTGACGCTGCTGGCCAACAAGCTCGGTCCCGCGCTGGTGACCGGCAACACCGTGGTCGCCAAGCCGGCCGAGACGACGCCGCTGACCACGCTGCGCGTCGCCGAGCTGGCCA
>Ga0136604_1000466_pt1 | contig 20051 bp, 14 predicted proteins | sample AntRauFillE10628_FD_104928 | JGI IMG/M metagenome (GOLD analysis project Ga0136604, IMG submission 104928) | Saline lake microbial communities from Rauer Islands, Antarctica - Metagenome Filla E10 #628 | ecosystem: Environmental > Aquatic > Non-marine Saline and Alkaline > Saline | place...
CGCGGAGGTGACATCTCAGGCCCGCAAGATTCACTAATCATGAACGCTTCCGTTGGAGATGTTGTAGGACCATTCATTGAAAATGGCAACTACAAATTGATGAAAGTTCTCGAGAGTGGAGAGATCACCGAAGTTAATGCCAGCCACATTTTGCTTAAGTCTGGACCTGGTAAAGACCTCGAAGTGCTTAAGACTCGTATCGACAGCTTGAAGAAAGTTATTCAGAACAATGACAACTTTGCTGAAATGGCAAGACAGTTTTCGGAAGATGGCTCTGCTCAAAAAGGTGGAGACCTCGGCTGGTTTGGCGAAGGAAGAATGGTGGCTCCTTTCCAGGAAGTAGCTTTCGACACTCCTGTTGGAAAAATGGGAGTTGCTGAAACTCAATTTGGAGTTCACCTAATCAGAGTGGATGACAAACGTACTGAAGAAGAAGTGAGCATTGCCGAAATCGGAAAACCTATCATACCTTCAAGCGAGACTATGAAGGAAGCGTTTAAAGAAGCGAACGAATTCTCATTGCTCTACAACACTGCTGAAGATTTCAAAAATGCAGCAGACACTGTAGGTTACAACTTGCGCTCGGCAAAAGATATCGGTCCAAAGCAGAACAACCTCCCCGGAGGACTTTCAAATGCAGGTCCGGTGGTTTCATGGGCTTTCAACGCTGAAAAAGTCGGTGCCGTATCTAACCCCATTGCGATTGGTGACAGCTACATTCTAGCCGTTTTGACAAGGATCAAAGAGAAAGGTGTTCCTCCATTTGAAAACGTGCAGGAAGTAATGAGAGCTGAAGTTGTGAAGGAGAAGAAAGCTGAACTCTATGAGGGGAAAATGGTCGAGGGTGAAAACCTTCAGGCAGTAGCTGACAATGTGAACGAAACAGTGAAAACAGCTACGAGCATCAACATGAACCGCAACAACATCCCTGGTGGTGGAAACAACGAACCCAAAGTGATTGGGATGGCGTTTGCCATTGAAAAAGGCAAGATGTCTTACCCTATCGTTGGTGAAGCCGGTATTTATGTAATTGCTCCCACGAACGAACCATCAACTCCGGCAGGAAAAGAAACTTACGCAAGCGAAAAAGAACAACTCAACAAAGGTTTTTCTTCTAGTGCTTTGCGCGTTTTCAACGGAATGAAAGATGCTGTAGAGATCGAAAACAGAACTTACCAGTACTAAGAGACTGAGTAGATAAATTTGAAAGAAGCCGTAGATCCTGAACTCGTTTCAGTTTCTACGGCTTCTTTATTTCCTCCAAAGTAGTGAGCCATCTCCGTAGCTGAGAAATCGAAAGTCATTTTGCAGCGCGTAGTCGTAGATCTTTTTCCAATCATCCCCTACAAAGGCCGCTACCAAAAGTAGTAGTGTGCTGTTAGGTTGATGAAAATTTGTGATCAGTCCATTGGCAAACTTGAACTTATACCCAGGCGCGATGAGCAATTGAGTTTTCCCCATCAGTACATCCAGTTTCTGTCCGTTGCAATATTCAATCAAGGTTTTCAATCCTTCTTCGGGGCTAAAATCAGACTCCAGCTCGTAAGGATCCCATTGATTCACTTCAAGGTCTGTAGTTCCTAGTTTCCCTTTCTTGATCTTCGCAGCAAGCCAGTAGAAGCTTTCGAGTGTACGAAGCGAGGTTGTCCCTACTGTCACTACGGGACTACCCCAGTTTTCGAGCAAGTTTTGTAGGAACTTCTTGCTCACTTCGAAGTGCTCGAAGTGCATTTCGTGATCAGCCATTTTCTCAGCTGAAACCGGTTTGAAAGTCCCCGCACCTACGTGAAGTGTGAATACCTGGCGTTGAACTTTTTTCTTATCGAGCTTTTGAAAAACTTCAGGAGTAAAATGCAGGCTGGCAGTTGGCGCAGCAACCGAACCTTCGCGATTGGCAAACACCGTTTGGTAGCGTTCAAGGTCGGCCTCTTCAGCCTCGCGTTTAAGGTACGGTGGCAGCGGCAAGTTACCGAGTTTCGCCAGAACCTCAGCGAAGGAGAGATTTTCTGGAGTCCACGAAAAATCGAGTATAAACCGCCCATCGCGATTTGCAACCTTCTCGGCCTTCAATTCCAGGCTGCCCTCAGAGCTTTCGCCTTTCAAAAAGAGTGGTCCTGACTTCCATTTCTTCGCTCCGCCTACAAGGCCTTCCCATCTGACTCTACCGCGCTTCTCAAAGGCAGAACTGACATCTCCCTCACCAGAATCGGGATTGAGACAAAAGATCTCCACCTTGCCACCTGTGGGCTTCTGAAAAATCAACCGAGCATTTACCACCCGCGTGTCGTTGATGACGAGCTGAGTATTTTCAGGAAGGTGCTTGTGAAGGCTTGAGAAATTATCCGTTCCCGGCTGACCATTTTTGTAAACGAGGAGTTTGGCGTCATCCCTCTTTTCGAGTGGAAAAGCAGCAATTCGCTCTTCTGGCAAATTGTAGGTATAATCTTCTATTCGCAGGTCTTTGGGAGAATTCATGGTGCAAAAATAGTGATGTGGAGTTGAGTGAACTCAGCCACCCACAAAAAAACAGTCCCGGGACGTTTCCCAGGACTGTTCTAAACCTTAACTAAAACTAACTATACTATTTATCATGTAACCCAGAACGGGTTACTTCTTTGGTAAATTACTTCCGCGACAAAATTACAACTTCACTTCATTCTTCCCACTAAAAGCTTTCCAATCTTCATTGTGAAAACTTCTCCTTAATAAACTCACATTCTTTCAGTTTGTTGTTTGTCAATTTTCACCTTAACAGATTTTAACTGACTACTTCTCTTTAACAACAACGGTTTGACCATCTACAAAAACATAATCCAACGACATAGCTTTGCAAATGATTGAAAGTATTTCTTGGCTATTGTCATCACTCACACGGAACGATCCGTAAAATTGACGATCAATGTCCTCATTAAATTTAATATCCAAATTGTATTGTATGGCCACTTCATTGAGCACTCTTTGTACAGATGCTCCATCGTATGAATAATGACCGGTTCTCCAATCTTTTTGATCTGCGTCAAAACCGACAACATCAATTCTCTCAGCGTCAGAAATCGAGCATTTGCCAGGAGTTAATGACTCGCTTCCCGTTGCACATTCAACTTTGACTTTGCCTGTGTAGCAAGCCACTTCGAGCTGATTGCTGCGATTGAAAACATTGAAACTGGTTCCCAAAACACTTACGCTTCCATTTTTTGTTTGAACTCTGAAGTCTGAACCTTTTCGAACATCGAAGAAAGCTTCTCCGGTAAGTTCCAGTTTTCGTTCTTCACTCCAGGAAGCTTTATCGTATTCTATAGTGGAGTTCGCATTCAGAGTGACAATGGAGCCATCTGGCAATTCCACTTGAGAATGATCTCCGGCAAACGTTATGTGTTTGACCATTTCGCCTTGCGGCATAAGTACAAACCACAACAAAAGAGCAATGGAAGCTGCTGCCGCCACGGGAACTGCCAGTCTTCTCCAAAAAGAGATAACTTTTGTGTCCTCACTGCTATCGCTCAGATCAATTCTCTTTTGCAACTGATCCCAGGCTTGCGCCTTAGACTGCGATCTTGGCACCTTCCAGTTATTAATGATTTCGTTGAATTTATCCACTCTAAAGTTATTTTCCTGGCTGGTAAGCCAAAAATTCGGTTCTGTTTAGTTTCTATTTCGCAAAAGCATTCCTTTTACAGATGACTTGTCGATTACCCCAACTACTTTCCAGCTTTTTTTAATTTTTTCTAGAAAGTCATTGCTCGGAAAAGGTACAAGTATATTTCGCTTCTCCCTACCACGCGATTAATCCATAACGTAAAATTTAAAAGAGGCTGGCGATACTCCAGTAAAAAAGCCATAGCCATTCTCAATATTACTTGGGCCTTGTTCCAGAATATTTTGATCTACCTGACTACTGTAGCTATAAATGTCGGTGTACTTCTCGTTTACCGCGACTACCTCAAGATAATGCCATCCATAAAACTCTAATTCAGATGTCTTCACAGAAATACCGTTCTCACTCATGGGCTCGATATGCAAGCTATTAAAACTCGGGTGGTCATTTTCAAATGGAATAGGTTCAGCATCTTCTTCCAGTTGCTGGATATGAACAACATATCGGCTCGCTGGAATTTGGTTCCACCAAAACTTCATCAAAACCGTATCGGGCAAACTCGGATTTACCGTCACGTAGCCATCTGAGCTACTTTTCATTTGGAGCGCTGGAGGAGTTTGGGTAGTCGCCCTAAACTCTCTGCCGTGATGCTCGATGAACAACTTATAAGTTGTTGAGGGTTGCACTATAAAGCCTTCTTTTGAATAGGATTCACTTTCGTGGTCGTAGGAGAGTGTCTGCGTTGTATCTCCAACTAAAATCTGAACATTTGCATCTGAAACCGGATCGGGACTGTAAGAATACTCATCACTTTCGAGATGTCTCAATTTGATGTTCTGCACCTCCTGCCCCACTATCAGTGTGGCTTCTACGGCAATCACATCTTCCCACTGATCATGCAAATCGGGCTCTTTGGAGCACCCGGCAAATACAAAAACGACTAATGCAAAAAGTGTAAGTCTGGTCATGATCAAAATTCAAAATTTAAAAAGACAGATGGTGTAATGCCCAATGTCGGAACATCACGTTCTCCAGCGGAAAAACTCAACTCATTATCCGGGTCGGGAACGGCAAAATATCTTTTGCCTTTCACGTTCACTCTGTCATACACGTTATATACTGTTGCGCCTGCTTTTGCCCTTCCTTTTCCTACAGAGAAATTGTAGGCTATCGAAACATCCAGTCGGTGAAAAGTTGGTAAGCGCGCACTGTTCACCTCTCCAAACACTACAAAGTTGGCAATTGCGTCATTTGGTGTTTCCAAATCGTAAGTACCCAGAAGTGGAGTATAGGGCCTACCACTCGCAATAGTGAAAACACTTGAAAACTCCCACTTGCGCCAATTATAAAAGCTCACCCACTTGAATTCGTGAAGCTGATTGAGCGAAGAAGGGATGTACGATTCATCGGCTAATTCATTGAAACGACTTTGTGCACGACTGAGGGTGTATGCTATCCAACCGGTGTAGCGGCCTGTTTTCTTCTGTAGCATCAGGTCGAGACCGTATACCTCGCCCTCACCAAAAACAAAACTTTGTCCGGCATTGATCCCTGCATCTACATAAGGCAGCTCCTGCTCGGTCCCGAATATTGTCTTATAATAAAGTTCTGCATCAATTGCATACTTACCCAAGTCCCACGCAAAACCAATGATGTAGTGGTTTGAAAGTGTGATGGGGATGGTAGTATCATTTGACAATCGCCATAAATCCGGTGTATTCAAATAAATGTCCTGACGCAAAATCCTTTTCACAACCTGATAATGCACTCCAGCAGCTGCCTTGAGGCGGATATTCTTATGGATCTTATGGTAAATTGCAGCGCGAGGCTCAAAAAGAAAATCATCGGTTACATCATAATAAGCGAGTCTGACGCCTGGCCTAAAAGTAGTTTTATCCGATAGCTGCCATCGATCTTGTAAATATACAGCTGACTGAATTCCCTCATCCTGAATGGTGTCCGTGTTTACTTCAGTCCCGAAAGTGTAATCCAGATTATTGTAATTGACATTCACTCCAAATGATAAATCGTGCTTGGGAAGAGAATATTCATTGTTCCACTGCAGAGATAAATCTCGGAAATCGTTCTCGTGACTGTAGAAATTCGTGTCTACTTCCGCTCCACTTTGTCGGAAATAAATATCCGCAGCCGAAAGATCATTTTGGTAACTCGAAAAACCTGCAATGAGTTTCGAATAGTAATTCTCACTCCATTTCCTTGACCAGGACGCTCCCACTCCGGTGTTTCCCCATTGGCTTTCATCGTTGAACCGGATAGAAAACTCTTCGGTAAGCTCCTCTTCGTATGTAAGTTCGAGCTGATCTAGTCCGCTGTACATCGAAAGAGATATTTGATCTTTTTCGGTCGGCTTCCAGCTGAGCTTTGCAGTGAGATCGTAAAATGAAAAATCAGGACTGCCTTCGGAATTAAAAACATCCACCGATTGTTGGTCTGGAGGAGTAATATTGGAGTTGTAGAGGTTATTGAAGAGTGACTTATATGTGTCACTTTGCAGCACATCGGTGTAGGCTCTTCTTCCGGCAATCATAATCGAAAGCTTATCTTTTATGATAGGTGTTTCCACCAAAAAATTTGTACTGATTAAATTCAATCCTATTTTAACAGAGGGCTTTTTTGTGCTGCCATCCCGACCTTCGATTTCGAGCACACCAGAGCTACGCCCACCATATTTCACATCATAAGCTCCTTTATAAACTCTGATGTTTTTAATGCTCAAGGGATTGAAGGCGCTGTAAATTCCATAGAAGTGATCCTGGTGATAAATGGTAAATCCATCGTAGAGAATTAGGTTTTCATCAGATTTTCCACCGCGAATATTTAACCCTCCGGAGTTTTCCACTGTGCTGGTGACTCCCGGAAGCAGCTGCACCGCCTTGTAAATATCAGCTTCACCAAGATTAGGTACCCGGCTCACCTTAGCTGAGTTAATGGAGAAAGTGCTGACTTCCCTGTTGATCTCCATGGCTTTGATTTGCTCGGCAAAAACATTGGCGCTCGGCAAAAGATCACTGTGAGCTTCCATTTCAACATGGACAGATTTTAGATTCGTTTCCGGTGAAATTCTATAGAGAAGAGGCTTATAACCGATATAAGTCACCCGTAGCAGTGCGGTATCGTTCGGCACATTAAAAAGCGTGAAATAGCCGTCCTGGTTGGCAAAACCTACCTGACCCCCATTCATCACCCTTATCGAAGCATAGGGCAATCGCTCACCTGTGGCTACATCAGAGACTTTTCCTGTAATGGTGACCGCAAACCGTTCTGGTTTTTCGCTTGCCTCGGAATTTCTATCCGGTGTGAAAATGACGATTGTCTCTCCAATCTGCTCATACTCGAGCTCATGCGAAGCCAAAATTGTTTTGAGAGCGTTACTCAGGAGAACCTCATCGAAAACGAAGTCGACCTCCAGACTTCGAAGAGCTTTGATATCGTAGGCAAAATCTATATCGTATTTTTCAGCAAAGAAGTCCAATGCCTGATGAAGACTGACGTTCTCAAACTGTGCAGAAACCACTAACGTATCAACCTGAGAGCGAGCGCCCAGAAAGCAACAGCCAAGAATAGCCGTAAGAACTACGATCCGCAGTTGAGTTAGTATCATGGTCATTAAAGTGCGTTATCCTATCCTCAGATGTTGATCCCAAGTCGATCTCGAACCACCTGAAGCGCCTTGCTCATTTGTTTCTCTACAGCCTTCACGCTAATACCCAGACGTTCGGCAATCTCTCTGTATTTCAAGCCTTCAATCCTATTCATCAAAAAGACTTCCCGACTGCCTTCGGTCATCTCCGAAATCACCTTGTTCACCTGCTCCTCGTATTCCTTCATCTCTGCGAGAAACTCAGGAGTTTGATTTTCAACTCTTCGCGCAGAAGAATTTTCAAATTTGTATCGAAGCTGTTGACGCTTGAGCCTATTGATAGCGAGATTATTGGCTATCGTATAAAGGTATGATTTAATTGTAGCCTGATCAATTTTAGCGCGATTCTCCCAAAGCTTTACAAAAGTATCCTGAGCGATATCTTCTGCCACACCTTCGTCATATACTTTGAAATACAGGAAGTTGCGGATAGCATCATAGTACTCTTCAAAAACTTCACGGTAGGCGCTAGCCGTCAGTTTTGAAAAATTACCTTTCCTACTATTTGAGATGCTTAAAATCAAAAATCTATATCAATTATTCACTGCATTTTACAGCGAAATGAGTTGCTTAATTACCGTTAATTTCGAATCAGCCGAATTTCCAAAAATAATCGGATCGTTCGAACCTTCAGTCTCGTTTGTGTCACAATTCTACCCTTTTTAATCTATTCTCGAAATTCCACTCTCCACATTTTTATTCCTTTGACCACATTTCAGGTGTCACTAACTAGTTTTTTGAGAAATTTGAGACAAAGTAACACCTACCAAAATCATGAGAAATCTTCTAATTCTTTTCACTTGCCTGCTCAGTTCTTCTGCCCTTATGGCTCAGGACTACACTGGAAGCTGGCATGGCAAAGCCGATATGGGCGCGATGAGTTTGCGCATCACATTCCATGTAGAATCTATCGACAATGGACTGAGCGCAACCATGGACAGCCCAGATCAGGACGCATTCGATATCCCAACCGATACAACATTTGTAAGTGACGACAAACTGGTTATTGAAGTTCGCCACCTAGGTTTGATTTTCGAGGGACAACTCCATGATGATGGAGAAATTCTGATTGGCAATATTAACCAAATGGGACGCGGCTTCCCTGTTGAGTTTTCGCATGAACCAATAGCGGAAGAAAAGCTGAACAGACCTCAAGAGCCGAAGCCACCATTCGACTATGTAATTCGGGAGGTCACTTTCGAGAACAAAGAAGTGGAAATCAACCTTGCCGGAACACTCACTCTGCCGAATGGTGAAGGGCCGTTTCCGGCTGTGGTACTTATCAGTGGAAGTGGGCCTCAGGACAGAAATGAAGAAATACTTAAGCACAAGCCTTTTTGGGTAATCGCTGACCATTTCGCTAACAATGGAATTGCCGTACTCCGCTATGACGATCGAGGCATCGCTGAATCAGAGGGTGACTTTTCGATGGCCACTTCAGAGGATTTTGCAGCTGACGCACTTGCAGCGATCGATTTTCTTAAAAGACAGAAAAAAATTGACAAAAACTCTACTGGATTGGCCGGCCACAGTGAAGGTGGTCTGGTAGCGGCTATGGCAGCAGCTCAAAGCGAAAGCGTGAACTTTGTAATCTCGCTTGCCGGTACTGGTGTGAGCGGTGCCGAGGTTCTCATCACCCAGATCGAAGATATCGCCCTGGCTGAAGGTACACCGGAGTCGGCAGTCGAAGCTTCCCTGGCGGAGCAAAGAATGATTATTGACGCCATTGACGAAGCGGATAACTATAAAGAAGCCAGAAAGGTGCTGCCTTCTGTTCTCGACACAATTATGGCACGCAGCTCTCAAGAAGTGCCAAATGCCGAATCACTCAGTCAGCAAACCATCGATCAGTACGGCTCTCCCTGGATGCACTTTTTCATAAACTACGACCCCGCAGATAGTTGGAGCAAAATTGAAAACACTCCCGTGCTGGCAATAAACGGAACAAATGACCTTCAGGTGGAAGCCGGGCAAAACCTGAAAGCGATAGAAAATTCCCTGAAAGAAGCGGGAAATAAAGATGTAACCACAATGAAAATCCACGGTCTGAATCACCTTTTCCAGCAATCCTCCACAGGAAAAATCAGCGAATACGGAAAGATAGAAGAGACATTTAATGTTTCTGTACTCAAACTAATGACTGAATGGATACACGATCGGTTCTAAACTCTGAGTATTAATTCAATACGAATCACCATTTTTGAACCTGGCTAACTACGCGAAAAAGTATGATTAAAAGCAAATACTTCTGGATACTTCAAGCCATTGGCTGGGTGCTTTTTGCTGTATTTGTTTTTCTCTACAACGTGCAGTCACTGGGTAATAACTGGGCAACTTACGTTGTGAGTATGTCCGTCTTTGCTGGTGGCTTCGGCTGGACGACTCTCTACCGCTATTTTATTCACAGAATGGGCTGGCGAGAACTGCCGATGATCAAGATCCTACCGAGAATGATCATAGCAAGCGTAATCGTAGCTATTATATGGACTGCTACTTTTCTCGGGGCTTACTACGTCACTTCATTTGTAGGCGCAGCGATCCACTTCACCTGGAGTTTGGCACTTTCCAACCTGGCCAATTCAACGGTGATCATGGTTTCCTGGTCGATTCTCTATTTCAGCGTGAATTTATTCAATCAGTCTCAGGAAATGCGTGTTGAAAAATATCGCCTCGAATCTGCTTACAAAGATGCACAGCTGAGAGTTCTTAAATCACAGATTAACCCGCACTTCATGTTCAATGCCCTGAACAACATCAGGGCGCTGATGCTCGAGGACGTGCATAAATCCCGGGAAATGCTGACCCGGCTTTCTGAGCTTCTGCGGTATTCGCTGGCCTATGGAAAAACCAAAACGGTGAGCATCGGAGACGAACTCGAAATCACCAGAAATTACATCGCTCTAAACTCCATTCAGTTTGATCAACGACTTCAACATTCATTTGAGATTGAGCCGCAGTGTCTCAACTACCGCATCCCTCCTATGCTGATCCAAATGCTGGTGGAGAACAGCATAAAACACGGCATTTCGCAAATCCCGGAAGGCGGTCAGATCACCGTGAAGGTGAGCACTGATGAAGAAAGTCTTAAACTGGAAGTGTCAAATACCGGCACTCTAAAAAAGAGAAACAGTGAGGAGAGTCAGAATATCGGACTTAAAAACATTCAGGAGCGCCTCACTCTGCTTTATGGAAAGAACGCTAAATTTACTTTGTACGAAAGTAATGACAGGGTTTACGCGACAATCACAATCCCACAAATTCAACTTGATTTATGAAAAGCATAATTATCGAAGATTCACGACTGGCCAGAAATGAGTTAAAAAACCTGCTTGCAGAAATACCAGAAGTTGAGATCATTGGCGAAGCTGCAAATGCAGAAGAAGGAATTGAAATGATCAATGAGCTCGATCCAGAACTCATTTTCCTGGACATCAACATGCCAGGCAAAAACGGTTTCGAAATGCTTGAGGAGTTAGATGATCTGCCAAAAGTCATATTTACCACTGCCTACGATGAGTACGCCATCAAATCGTTTGAATACAACGCTCTTGATTATTTGCTCAAACCGATCAACCCCGAGCGCCTACAAAAGGCCATTGAAAAATGTCTTGAAAACGAGCCACCATCGCTAAAGCAGGATAGTGGTGACGAGCTTGGCGAAGACAGCCGGGTTTTTATTAAAGACGGTGAGAAGTGCTGGATTGTCAGGGTTGGAGACGTGAGGATGTTCGAAGTTTGCGGTAACTATTCGAGAGTTCATTTCGAGAAAAATAAACCTATGATTTTGAAATCTCTGAACCAGCTCGAAGAAAAATTGAGCACAAAAGTGTTCTTCAGAGCTAATCGTCAACAAATTGTAAACTTAAAATTTATCAAAAATGTAGAGCCCTGGTTCAATGGTCGGCTCAAGCTCGAATTGACCGAAGGCGAAGAGGTCGAAGTATCAAGGCGACAAGCTATTAGACTCCGGGAGCTTCTTACGATTTAGAGAGGATTAATATTATCTTCTGCAGAAATATCACATTTTTATCACAAAATATTAGGGTAAGGCCGGTCGGCCCTGTATGGAAGTAGCGTACTAACTATTCTACTTAGAAAGTACATTAAACTAAACTATGTGGTGAAAACGAATTTCGAAAAAACAAAATCGTAGTTACCACTCTAGAGCAGTGATCCACTAATTACGGGTCATTGCTTTTTTTTCAGCCTCCCTTCCAGAACAATTCACCATTCGAATTATTCTTACTTTTGTCACCCTAATTTTAGAAACTGCGTAAAAGCGAGGAAAACACATTTACTATGGCAGAAAAGTGCTTGGTTATTGGAGCATCTGGTCAGATCGGAATCGAACTGGTCATGAAATTGCGTAAGAAATACGGAAGTGAAAATGTAGTGGCGGCCGACATTCGGGAGCCGAAAAACGAAAGCATTCTCAAGGATGGAGCATTTGAAATCCTTGACGTAATGGATAAAGAAGCTTTCAAACAGGTTTGTGAAAAACACGACATTGAAACTGTCTACCAATTGGCAGCACTTCTTTCAGCCACTGCCGAGCAAAAACCACAATTGGGATGGGATCTCAACATGAATGGTTTATTCAATGTGCTCGACCTCGCAAAAGAAAAGGTGATAAAAAAGATATTTTGGCCTAGCTCCATAGCAGTTTTTGGTCCGACTACCAGAAAAGACAACACCCCTCAACACGCGATCTGCGAGCCCTCTACGGTCTATGGAATTTCAAAACTCGCTGGCGAACGCTGGTGTGAATACTACCACAACAAATATGGAGTAGACGTTCGAAGTCTTCGTTACCCCGGGCTTATTGGGCACCGCTCAGAACCTGGAGGAGGAACCACCGACTATGCAGTCGAGATATTCTACAAAGCTGTGGAAGAGGGCAAGTACGAGTGCTTCCTGGCTGAAGACATGAAGCTGCCGATGATGTACATGGAAGACGCGATCAAAGCCACTATAGACATCACAGAGGCTCCGTCTGAATCTGTAAAAATCAGAGGTTCTTATAACTTGTCATCGATGAGCTTTTCTCCGGCAGAGCTTGCCACAGAGATCAAGAAACATCTTCCTGATTTTGAAATCACTTATGCACCGGATTTTCGCAATGAGTTAGCTTCAAGCTGGCCAAACAGCATAAATGACGACCGTGCACGAGAAGATTGGAAATGGGCTCACAGGTACGATGAACCTGAACTCGTACACGACATGATCTCCGCTATTCGACTAAAAAATTCTCAAACCGAAACACTATAGGGGTCTTTTTCGTAAGTGAGTAAATACAACGCTTAAAAGCTCGCTTATGAAACCTTCAACTCAGAAACCTAACGGTCTTTTTTCCCTCATTGCATTTTTGCTATTTGTAGCTTTTGCTGCAGACCTGTCAGCCAAAGAGCTCAACCTCATTGACGACCAGGGCCGCAAGCAAGGTTACTGGATTATCAAAGGCTACATGGTGGATTCAGACGAGTACTCTCCAAATAGCACTATCGAAGAAGGTAGTTACAAAAACAACCTCAAGGATGGCCTCTGGACAAGATACTACCCGAATGGAGTAGTTAAAAGTGAGATCAACTACGAGAACAATAAGCCTCGCGGTGAATATTCTATTTTCTATAGAAATGCTCAACTTGAAGAGCATGGCCACTGGCAGAGGAACAAAAATATTGGAGAGTTTGAGCGCTACTACAAAAATGGCAACCCTCAACAAAAATTCTTTTTCTCTGATAACGGATTGCGCTACGGAGAACAACGCTACTATCACGAAAACGGTCAGCTTTGGCTCGAAGTAAATGTCGTGAACGGCAAAGAAGAAGGTGAGATGAAACGCTATTTTGCCAACGGCAAGCTCAAGGAAAGAAAGGTATTTCACAATGGAGAAGTAGACCCAAAAAGCGTTAGAACTTATGGTGGCAATGCTCCAAGCCAACCAGTTATTACTGTAGAACAAGAGAAAGAGTCTATAACAGAAGAACCTGTTGTTGTTCCGGAAGAAGGCACAACCAATGAATCAGTGCCTTTCAAAGCCAATGGCTTCAATACGATCTACAACAATAACGACCAGATCTCCCAAGTCGGCCAGTACAACGAGGGACAGCTCTGGAATGGAAAATGGTATCAATACAACAAGGATGGCATCTTGATTCGTATTGAAGTATACAAAGACGGAAAATACGTAGGTAACGGTCTGATAGAAAAATAAATATCAACTCAATTAGAATGACCGCATAAGCCACCGGAAGTAAATCTTTCGGTGGCTTTTCATTTTTGTGCCTGCCATCAAAAACAAATTAAACTCTTCAGGTCACTATGCTTTTTCTTTTTTTCTTTGCAGCATGGAAAACCAGCTCTACATCTACAACACCCTGTCGAGAAAGAAAGAATTGTTTGAGCCGCTAGCCCCACCTTCTGTGGGACTCTACGTTTGCGGACCTACGGTTTACAGCGATGTTCACCTGGGCAATGTCCGGTCGTTCATGACCTTTGACGTTGTTTTCAGATACCTCAAGTTTTTGGGATACAAGGTGCGTTACGTGCGCAACATTACCGATGTGGGGCATCTTCAAAATGACGCAGATGCCGGAGAAGATAAGATCGCCAAGAAAGCCAGGCTAGAGAATCTCGAGCCAATGGAAATTGTGCAGAAGTACACGAATGGCTTTCACGATGTAATGAAGATTTTCAACATCCAGTCCCCCAGCATCGAGCCCACCGCTACTGGCCATATCATCGAGCAGATAGAAATGGTGAAGTCCATTCTCAAAAATGGTTATGGCTACGAGGCAAACGGATCGGTCTACTTTGATGTACCAAAATTTAACGAAGAACACGGATACGGAACGCTGTCAGGAAGAAAGATTGAAGACCTCATCTCGAACACGAGAGAACTGGAAGGACAGGATGAAAAGAGAAACCCATTGGATTTTGCCATTTGGAAAAAAGCCGAGCCAGAGCACATCATGCGCTGGCCATCTCCGTGGGGCGAAGGATTCCCTGGCTGGCACCTCGAGTGCTCAGTGATGAGTACGAAATATCTCGGAACAAACTTCGATATCCACGGTGGAGGGATGGATCTCAAATTTCCACACCATGACTGCGAAATCGCTCAAAACATTGGTGCCACAGGCGAATCACCAGTACGCTACTGGATGCACGGAAATATGCTCACCGTGCACGGCAAGAAAATGTCTAAGTCTGAAGGCAACGGCTTCACTCCCGAGCAACTACTCACTGGCGACCACAAACTGCTGGAGCAAGGCTACAGCCCCATGACCGTTCGCTTCTTTATGCTTCAAGGCCATTATGGAAGCACACTCGATTTTTCTAACGAAGCCCTGCAAGCTGCGGAACGTGGGTACAAGCGATTAATGAAAACGCTCGATACTCTTGAAAATCTCAAGGCTTCGGATAAAGGCGAGTTTGACGCTGAGCCACTGAGGAAGAAAGCTTTCGAAGCCATGAATGATGACTTCAACACGCCTGTCTTGATTTCAATTCTTTTTGAAGGCGTCAAAGCAATCAACACTATCTGGGACGGTAAGTTGAACATCGATTCTGAAAATCTGGAAACCCTGAAGAAAACGATGCACGAGTTTTCTTATGACGTACTCGGATTCCAAAGCACATCGAGCGATGGTGAAGGTCAAAAGATGAAGGGAGTTGCTGATGGCATTATGCAACTGCTCATGGACATCCGCCAGAAATCCAGAAAAAACAAAGATTTTGAAACAGCCGACCAGATCAGAGACGAACTGGAAAAACTAAACGTTGAGATCAAAGACGATCGAGAAGGCACAACCTGGAGTTATGAATAAAAACTTTTTCTACACCCTCATTTTGGCTACTGGCCTGGTGACATTCACTGGTTGCCAAAACGACCAGAGTTCTGAAAGCAGCTCGAAGTCTTCCGAGAAAAAGGAGGAACTTCCTCCGATTGAAACTCCAGACTTTTCTGCAGACTCTGCGTACAGCTACATCGAAAAGCAAGTGGCTTTTGGCCCCAGAGTACCCAACACAGAAGAACATGCCAAATGCGCGCAGTGGCTTGAGCAAAAAATGAAAAGCTTTGGTGCAGATGTCATCGTTCAGGAAGCACAGGTCAAAGCTTTTGACAACACTCGCCTACAAGCAAAAAATATCATTGCCCAATTTGACAAAGACAATCCCAACCGCATTCTCCTCTTTGCCCACTGGGACACCCGCCCGTTTGCCGACAAGGATGACGAAAGAACATCAGAGCCTATTTTAGGTGCAAACGATGGTGGCAGTGGCGTTGGAGTTTTAATTGAGATTGGACGTCAGCTACAACAGTTGCCCACCGAATATGGTGTGGACATCATCTTTTTTGACGCTGAAGATTACGGCCCTCCAAATGGTTCGATGATCGATGGAAAAGCCGAACAGTGGTGCCTAGGTTCGCAGCACTGGGCCAGAAACCCTCACAAACCGAATTACAACGCGCAGTACGGCATTCTGCTCGACATGGTAGGCGGCAAGGACGCAGTGTTTCCAAAAGAAGGAACATCAATGTATTATGCACCGGGACTTGTTCGCGATGTATGGCGTACTGCTGGAAGACTGGGACATGGCAATCTTTTCACTAACGATCGAACTGGCGCCACCACAGACGACCACTTGTTTGTAAACGAGTATGCAAAAATCCCATCGGTCTGCATCGTAGAATTTCACACGAGCGAAAGCACCTATGGCGACTTCCACCACACTCACGAAGATGATATGGATGTGATCGGAAAAAACACACTTAACGCTGTCGGTGAAACAGTAATGGAGGTAATTTACCAAACTCGCGCCCCTCGTTAACCACTGTATTCCAGATCCATATAAAACCTCAAAACACTTGTTAACGGCTATTTGAGGATATGTTGGTATTGTATTTTTCAGTAGTTCGATAGAAACCACTTATTTTTACTGGACAATCAACCAAATATTCTCTTACTATGCCTTTGAATATCCCTCTTCTCAAGGAAATCTGTGAAGTGGCGGGAGCACCGGGATACGAAGACCGGATCAGGAAACTCGTTTTGCGCGAGCTCGCTGACATGCCCTATGAAGTCACTACCGACAACCTCGGAAATATTACTGCAACCAAAAAAGGCCGGGAGCCGAAAAAAGTCATGGTTGCTGCTCACATGGATGAGATCGGTTTTATCGTCAGTCACATTGATGACAACGGATTTGTGCGGTTTCACACACTCGGTGGATTTGACCCAAAGACACTCACCGCCCAGCGGGTAATCATTCATGGCAAAGAAGATGTGATGGGAGTGATGGGCTCCAAGCCAATTCACATCATGTCGACTGAGGAGCGAAACAAACCCCCAAAAATCAAGGATTACTTTATTGATCTGGGCATGCCCAAGAAAGAAGTTGAGAAGCTGGTGGAAGTCGGAAACCCCGTTACTCGCTACAGCGAGCTTTTCGAAATGGGTGACTGTGTAAACTGCAAGTCCATAGACAATCGGGTTTCAGTTTTCATTCTTCTGGAAACACTTCGCCAACTCTCAGAGACTCCATACGATCTGCACGGTGTGTTCACTGTTCAGGAAGAGGTGGGACTGCGCGGAGCAAAAGTTTCGAGCCTGGATATCCAACCTGACTTTGGGTTTGGCCTTGATACCACCATCGCTTTCGACACACCTGGATCTAGCGCTCACGAGCGTGTGACCACTCTGGGAGAAGGCACTGGAATAAAAATCATGGACGCCAGCACCATCTGCGATCCGCGAATGGTAAGTTTCATGAAAAAAACGGCCGACAAACATAAAATTAAGTGGCAACCTGAAATCCTTCCTGCCGGAGGAACAGATACTGCCGGAATACAACAGATGACTGCCGGAGGTAGCATTGCAGGAGCAGTTTCTATTCCCACCCGCCACATTCATTCTGTCATAGAAATGGCCAACAAAGAGGATATTGAAAACAGTATCCGACTTTTGACCAAATGCCTCGAAGAACTGGATCAACATGAGTGGCAGCGCTAGCTGTAGGTGTCAACTCTCAAATCGTTACTTTTCGAGACCGGATAAAATGCAGAAATACACTATTTAAGAAGCCTAATTAAAACTCCGTGAGAAACTCATTCTCAAAACTAATCTTAGCTTTTATAACACTTGCAGTGCTGCTTGTGTCGCCAGGGGTTTGTGCGGATTTGTACGCTCAGTCTCCCGCTACAAAACAGCGAGTGAACGAGCTTCTAGAGCAAGGAAAGCGGGCTTATACTGAGAAAGACTACGAGTTGAGCGAAACTATGGCCGACTCTGCTCTCAACCTCGCCAGAGATCAGAATCTAAAAAGCCCCCTTGCCGAAGGATTGCTCTTAAGCGCTAAAGTTTATAGTGAAACTGAAAGGCCTGTAAGATCTATTCATCGACTCAATGAACTACTCGCTCTCGAACTTGAAGACAATTCCATCCTGGCTGAAGCGGAGTTAGCACTTGGTGACATCTACCTCGAACAAAAGAGTCCAGACCTCGCTGAAAAACACTACCTCAGCGCCTATAAGCTTTTTAAAATCGAAGAAAATTCTTCTGGAAAAGCCAAGGTGCTCAGCAAGGTGGGAAAGATAAAGTCCAAAGACAGCAACTACGACCTGGCAATAAAAAATCTGGAAAGAGCTCTCGAAATCTACAGAGAGCAAAATGACGAACTAAAGATTGGTTACACTCAGGAAGAGATCGCCCTTCTGAAGTTTCGACTTGGCGACTATCGCGATGCCGAAGATCACTTTCTCGAGGCAGTAGATATTTATCGCAAGTACGACTTTAGGAGTTCGGAAAACTTCATGATCGATTACCTCATTGAGATCTACGCAGAGCAAGGCAAGTTTGGCAGAGCAATTCAGTTCACCCAGCGCGGACTCGAAATAAACCTGCTGATGGGCGACAGTCTTCAGGTAAAAAATAAATACGAAAAGCTTTCTCTACTTTTCGAAAAAGGCGGTGACTACAGAGAGTCAATAAAAGCTCAGGAGAAAGCCATCAACTTTGCAAACGACCAAAATTATCGAGATCGCAGCAGGCTTACACTTCGCCTTGCACAGCTCAGCTCACTAGCCAATCGAGACACTGACGCCTTGCTCCACTATCACGATGCGATGCGATTGGCACGAAAGTCAAAGGACTATACTTTCATTCAGAAGGCCGCAAAAGCTATCAGCGACTTCTACTTCTCGCGCGATGACTATCAAACAGCCTACAAGTTTCTGAGCATCAGCGACAGCCTGCAAACAGTACGGTCAGAAGAGTTGGTAGCCCAAATGCAGACTAAACTGCAGCAAAAAAACCAGGAGCAGATTGAGTTTAAGCAAGAAGCTGCGGTAGAGCTCGATGAGCTTGAAGACCGCAATACAACGCTCTACCAAAACCTAATGATCGCCAGCATTGTCGTTTTGATGCTCGTGTTGTTTTTCCTCTATCGCGAATTTGTGCAAAAGAGAAAGCTGAGCAAGGTGCTGGAATGGAAGGTTTACAAACGAACCAGAGAACTGCGCAAAGCCAACAAGGAACTCAACACCTACATCTACAAATCATCTCACGATTTGCGGACGCCTTTGACCAGTATCAAAAGTCTTTTGCGATTGCTGAAAACTGAAGAGCACAACGCCACTACCAGCAAGTACCTGGGACTGATAGATGCGTGTAGTGAACAGATGGACGACATTTTGGTCAACCTTTCGCGTGCTGTCGATTACAAAAACATTGATGTAAAAGTAGAGAAAGTCGATTTTAAAAAGCTGCAATACGACATTGAGTCAAAAGAGGTGGCGGACCTCGATGGTGTGAAACTCATCTGGAACATCCGAGAAAACACAGCATTCTTTAGTGATCCGAAATTGCTAAAAGTGATTCTGAGAAAAACGATTACCAATGCCATCGACTATCGCAACGGAACTGAAAACGATTTCTGCAAAGTCACTATCACTACAGACCAAAACGGAGCTGTGCTAGCCATTGAAGACAATGGTGTAGGTATCTCTGAAAAAGTTAGAGAAAATGTTTTTGACATGTTCGTCAAAGGCACCCACAAATCAAAAGGTGCCGGCCTTGGGCTTTACCTGGTTAAAATTGCCACTGACAAAATCAGAGGAACAATCACACTGGAGAGCAATGAGAAGCATGGCTCCAAGTTGATCTTTCAACTTCCCAACCTCAGTTAAAAAGCACTTGAAAACTGCTTTAAGAAGCGAACATCGTTTTCGAAGAAATGCCTCAAATCATCAACCTGAAAACGCTGCATGGCAATTCTCTCGATACCCATTCCAAAAGCAAACCCTGAATATTCTTTCGAATCAATTCCGCTCAGCTCCAAAACATTTGGGTCTACCATTCCGCAGCCCATTATTTCGAGCCAGCCGGTTCCTTTGGTGATGCGATAATCAATTTCGTTTTCCAACCCCCAATAAACATCCATCTCTGCACTTGGCTCGGTGAATGGGAAGTAAGATGGGCGTAGACGAATCTCAGTTTTATCGCCAAAAAATTCTTTTGCGAAGTAGAGTAGCGTTTGCTTCATATCGGCAAACGAAACGTCCTTATCGATGTACAATCCTTCGATCTGATGGAAGATACAGTGAGCTCTGGCAGAAATAGCTTCGTTTCTAAAAACGCGGCCGGGCATCACAATTCTCAAAGGCGGCTTGGTTTTCTCCATCATTCGCGCCTGCACTGAAGAAGTGTGCGTGCGCAAAAGCATGTCCGGATCGCGGTCAACGAAGAAAGTATCTTGCATATCGCGGGCGGGGTGCTCAGGTGGAAAATTGAGTCC